>Ga0247727_10000725_pt1 | contig 81013 bp, 70 predicted proteins | sample WisWelCaveWW1625_FD_202498 | JGI IMG/M metagenome (GOLD analysis project Ga0247727, IMG submission 202498) | Biofilm microbial communities from Wishing Well Cave, Virginia, United States - WW16-25 | ecosystem: Environmental > Aquatic > Deep subsurface > Groundwater > Cave microbial mat | place...
TCCGAGTATTGCAGCGAATACGCGTCGTCGGCGCGCCTTGCCAGCGACGATCCATCACGGCGCCTTGTTGGCGCTACTTCGGGGAAGGAACACTAGGGAAGGACCCGCACCTCGAGGATGCGGTCGCCCACCTCGATCTTGTCCAGCACCACTCCGCCGCTGCGGAGTTCGCCGAAGACCGTGTAGCGGCCATCGAGGTGCGGCGTGGGGCGATGGGTGACGAAGAACTGGCTCCCCCCCGAATCGACGTCCTCGTTGCGCGGCATGCCGAGCGTCCCGCGCTCGAAGCGCCGCATGCCGAACTCGTGCCGCAGGGCTTCGCCCTTCCAGGGTCGGCCCCCGTTCCCGTCCCCGCGGTAATCGCCGCCCTGGACGACGAAATCGGGGACGACCCGGTGGAAGATTCGACCGTCGTACTCGCCGGCGCGGGCGAGCGACAGGAAATTGTGCACGTGGACGGGAGCCTCGGCGGGCAGGAGTTCGAACATCATCGAACCGCGGGTGGTCTCGATCTCGACCATCGGGTTCGTCGCCCAGGCCGGAAAGTCCCGTCCGGGCACGGGGACCTCGGGGCTCGGGTTCCTGGTGAGCGGACGCCCGGGGGACGGGTCGCGGCCGAAATCCTGGCGCAGCACGTTCTCGGCGACCCGGCGCACCTCTGGCCGAGCGTCGTCGAGGGCCTCTCGGACGAAGGCCTCGGCGCTCGCACCGCCGATCTTGCCCAGGTCGCGCAGGACCTCGAAGGCGATCTCGCTCGCGATGTCCCCGCGCGAGGTCTCGAAGGCCGCGCGCAACGGCGCCTCGTCGGACGGGTCGGGCTTCTCCCGCAGCGCGAGGACGGCCGCGAGCCGGATCCCGTTGTCCGGCTGTTCCAGGAGGGCGTGTAGGTCCGCGCGCGCCTCCGGTTCGGCCCGTTTCCCCAGGCCTTCGACGGCTCGGGTCGAGACGAGCGCGTCGCGGTCGCGCACGAGCGTCTGCAGGAGCGCGAGCGCGGACTCGCCCGGCACCTGGGCCACCGCTTGCGCGGCGCCCCAGCGCAGGACGGGGTCGGAGTCCTGCGCGAAGACCCGCACGGTCTCGAGGGCCTGTTCGGCGGAGAGGACCCGCACCAGCGCGCGGAGCGCGGCGTTGCGCGCCTCCGTGGAGAGGTCGATGAGGCCGCGACGCAGGGCGGGCAGCGTCTCCTCGGCGAGATCGGGGAAGGCTCCCAGGGCTTCCAGGGCGCCCGCTCGGACGTGAGCGCTCGGGTGTTCCACGGCCGAGAGCAACGCCTGGATCCCGGTGGGATCCGCGAAGCGACCCAGAGCGACGGTCGCTTCATAGGTCGTGCGCCAATCCTCCCGCGCGGGAGGAGCCTGGAGCGCCTCGACCACGGCGCGCACGGACTCGGGGTTCGGCGCGAGTCGCGCGAGCCCCATCGTCGAGAACAAGCGCTCGAGGGGGACGTCGGAGCGGATGTACTCGAGGAAGGCCCCCCGGCCGAGTTCCGGACCCCGGCGCGAGAGAGCGTAGAGGATGCGCCACACGAGCTCGGCTTCCACGGCGGTCCGGAGCGTGCGCTCGGAGGAGACCGTGAAGGGTCGCAGGGCGTCGAGCAGGGCCCGGTCCACTCCTTCCGACGAGGGCTCCGTGTCCATGAAACGGGCCGTGGCGAGGACGGCTTCGATGCGCACGGAGAGTTCGGCGTCGCGCAGGGCGAGCAGGAGGTCGTGGTGCAGGCCGTCGTCGGGGATTCGACTCGCGGCTTCCACGACGCGGGCGCGGAAGCTCGGATCGGGATGGTTGAGGTAGGAAGCGAGGACGCCCGCGCTCTTGGGATCGCCGCGCAAGCCCAGCGCGAAGGCCGCCTCCTCGCGCACCGCCGCGTCCTCGAGCGCCCGGCACAGGAGCTCGGTCGCCTCGCGCCCGACCTCGGGATAGGGGAGTCGTCCGATCGCCCGGAGGGCGCGCGCTCGAACCCTCGGGTCTGCGTGGGAGGCGAGTTCGAAGAGGCGCCCGCCCCGGCTCCGTCCGTCCTCGAGCATCGCGATCTCGTCGAGTTCCGGCGAACTCGCGAGCTGGATCGGCGAACCGCGCAGGACGGCCGTCGAACGCGAAGGGGCGGAGGAGGGTGCGACATCCCGAGATGCGCAGGCTCCGGCCGCGAGGAACAGGAACGATGCGAGGGGTACGCCGCTCTTCGGGATGCTGCGAAAGCGCATTGGATGCCCTTGGGTGGCGCTGGCGCCGACTCCAGCGCGGGTTCCGGACGGAACGACCCCGCCGCCCTTGGCCGGACGCTCCGGCCCATTACTATGACCGGTCGACACGTCCCCCTCCAGCGCCGTGGGGGACCGTTCTGCTCCCGACCATGGACCACAGGCCGATCCCCGAGATCCTCACCGAGCTGAGCTCGGGCAGGATGATCATCCTGGTCGACGATCCCTCGCGCGAGAACGAGGGGGACCTCGCCATGCTCGCCGAGCACGTCACGCCGGAGGCGATCAACTTCATGGTCAAGGAGGCGCGCGGGCTCGTCTGCATGCCCGTTTCGAAGGAAGTGAGCTCGCGCCTCGGTCTCCGCCCCCAGGTGGAGCGCAACGCGAGTCGCATGGGGACCGCCTTCACCATCTCGATCGAGGCGGCGAGCGGGGTGACGACCGGCATCAGCGCCGCCGATCGGGCCCGGACGATCCGCGTCGCCGTGGATCCCTCCTCGGGGCCCGAGGCCCTGGTCAGTCCCGGCCACGTCTTCCCCCTGGAGGCGCGCGAGGGCGGGGTCCTCGTCCGCGGCGGTCAGACCGAGGGGATCGTCGACCTCGCCCGGCTGGCGGGCGCCCGCACCCAGGCCGGCGTGATCTGCGAGATCCTGAACGAGGACGGGTCGATGGCCCGGATGCCCGAGCTCGAGGTCTTCGCGGCTCGGCACGGGCTTTCGATCTGCACGATCGCGGACCTGATCGCCTACCGCCGGCTCCACGAGCGGCTGGTGGAGCCGATCGTGATGGACGTTCCCCTGCCGACGCGCCACGGGATCTTCCAGGCCCACCTCTTCCGGTCGAAGGTCGACGGGAGCGAGCACGTGGGCTTGACGCTCGGGATGCCCGGGCCCGGCCTCGACGGACCGCGGGATCCTGTGAGCTCCGTGGTCTCGGTGCGAGTCCACTCCGAATGCCTGACGGGGGACGTCTTCGGGTCCGAGCGCTGCGACTGCGAACCCCAGCTCCATCAGGCGCTCGGGCTGCTCTCGCGCGAGGAACGCGCCGTTCTGCTCTACCTCCGGCAAGAGGGCCGGGGGATCGGGCTCGCGAACAAGCTGCGCGCCTACAAGCTCCAGGACCAGGGGCTCGACACGGTCGAAGCGAACCAGGCCCTGGGCTTCCCCGCCGATCTGCGCGAGTACGGGATCGGGGCCCAGATCCTGCACTTCCTGGGGGTGCGCCGGATGAGGATCTACACCAACAACCCCAAGAAGATCCACGGGCTCTCGGGATACGGCCTCGAACTGGTCGATCAGCGCCCCCTGTTCACCCAGCCCAATTCGAACAACCTCGCCTACCTGCGTACCAAGCGCGCGAAGCTCGGGCACTGGATCGACGACTTCGAGCTCGAGCCGCGATCCGGGAAGGCCCCTTCGGAGAACCGGGAATAAGGCCCAGAGGGCATTCGTCCTCCCCGGCCCGATGACCCTCGCCATGGAGCCCGCCCTCAAGGACGACTCCCGCCTCGTCCAGGAAACCCTTGCCGGGAGCCAGCTCTCGTATCAGAAGCTGGTGGAGCGCCACCAGGACCGGGTGTTCGGGCTCGTCCGGCACTACACGCGCAGCGCGGTGGAGGTCGAGGACATCGTCCAGGACACCTTCATCAAGGCCTACCACAAGCTCGGGACCTTCCACAACCAGGGGTCCTTCTCGACCTGGCTCTACCGCATCGCGATCAACACGGCGCTCGATTTCCTGAAGCGCCTCGGGCGCAGCCCGGTGCAGGCCGTCGAGGACCCCGAGGATCTCGGGCGCCGGGCCGTGGCCGAACGGAACGTCCATGCGCCGAGCGCTCGGCTGGAGCGGGAAGAGGTCGCGCGCATCACACATCGCGTGCTCGCCGAGCTACCGGAGATCTTCCGCACCGTGCTGGTGCTGCGCGAGTTCGAGGACCGGAGCTACCAGGAGATGGCCGATTGCCTGGGCATCTCCATCGGGACGGTGGAATCGCGACTGTTCCGCGCCCGCGCCCGCTTCAAGGAGGCCCTCTGTCGGCACCACCCGGAATACGGGATCGATGGAAAGGGATGAGCCGATGTGGACTCCCCAGGAAGGAGGAACGCCCATGACGATGTCCTGCCGAGATGCGATCGCCCTCGTGTCGTCCTACCTGGACGGCGAACTGTCCGAGGCGCAGGCAGGGCCGTTGCGCGCCCACCTGCTCGACTGCCCGGATTGCCGCGAGGAGGCCAAGCACGAGAACGCCCTGAAGCGCTGGTTCCAGGCCGCCCAAGACCCGCACGCGGAAGCGCCGCCGGGATTCGCCGCGCGTGTCGCGCGCCGAGTATTCTCGGGAGACCGCGGTCTCCAGGCGCCGTCGCGCGCCTCCTCCGAAGCGGGAAGCCTCCTGCCCTTCGTCCTGGCGCTCTCCGCGGCGGCGGCCGTGCTCCTCTTCATCCTTTCCATCGCCCTCCAGGGTCGCGATCGTCCCGCCGGGGAAGGCCTCGATGCGGACGAGCGCGCGCCTTGGCTCGAGGAGCACGAGCGCGCGCCGATCCCGGTCGAGATCGGGAGCGAGCGCGGAGACCGATGACCTCGCTTCGGTCCTGGATCGTCCTCCTGGCGGTGACCAGCTTTCTGGCGGGACTGGCGGGCGGGCTCTGGGTCGCAGAGGTGCGTTCTCCGCGCGAGTCCGGCCCCTTCGCGTCCTACGCGATCCGTCTCGAACGCGCCTTCCACCTGGACCGCAAGCGCACGCACTGGCTCCGCACCGCCCTCGCGGAGTACGAAACGGAGATCGAGGCCCTGAAGTTGCGCGGCGTCGGGCCGCTCGAGGACGAGCTGGTGCAAGCCGGGAAACGTTGCAACGATCGGATCCGCGAGCACGTGATCCCGGAGGACCGCCGCGCCGAGTTCGACCGTTTGTCCGGCGGACACCCTCTATCCACGGAGGCGCTCCGTTAGGGAGACTGGAGACCCATGGCGAGCAGTTGCGGCATCCACGTCGACTCCCGAAGCGTGCAGGTCGTCGCCCTGGAGGGCGGGCCCAGGAAGTACCGCGTCACGGCCAGGTTCTCGCGCGACCTCTCCGGCGCCGACGACCCCCTGACCGCGGTCACCGAGGCGCTGCGCCAGGCGCTTAGCGAGCACCGACTCCGGCCGGAGAGCGTGAGCTTGGCCCTCGATTCGGGGCAAGCGGCCTTCCGCAACGTGACGCTGCCCTTCGACGATCGCGCCAAGATCGAGGAAGTGATCAAGTACGAGGTCGAGAGCGATTTCCCCCAGTGGAACATCGAAGACGTGATCGTCGAGTTCCTCGTGCTCTCGACCCAGGGCGGCACCGAGTCGAACCTGCTCGTGCTCGGGGTGCCCAAGGCACGCCTCGAAACCCAGCTCCAGGCTTGCGAGAAAGCGGGGCTGGATGCGCAGGAGGCCGAGCTCGACGGCACGGCCCTGTTCAACGCCGCCCACGCGAGCGGCCTCCTCGCCACCGATTCTGCCCAGCTCCTGGTCCACGTCGGGGACACGTCCACGACGGTGGTCCTCGTCGACGGCGGCAAGCTCGTCTCGATGCGCGCCATCCGCGCAGGCGCCCTGCCGCACCTGCCGGTTGCGGCCGAGGGGGAGAGCGGCGAGGCGACCGAGAAGGCGCCGGAGGCCGAAGCGGGGACGTCCGAGCGTTCGGCGGACACGGCGCGTCGCATTCGCCGCGAGCTCGCGCGCACGATCTCGGGCGCCGAAACGGCCCAACCGATCGCGGCCGTCCACGTGTGCGGACACGAACTCCCCGGCCTCGAGCAAGAGCCCCTGCTCGGCGTTCCGGTGCTGCTCTGGCCGGCGATCTCGGCCGATCCGGGCGGCGAGTCGGGAGGCGCGGACGCGCGGCGCCATGTCATCGCCTTCGGAGCCGCCCTGCGCGGGCTGGGGGCCGTTCCGCTGCAGACGAACCTGCGCCGCGAGAACCTCAAGTACGCCGGTCGTTTCGAGCGCATCGAGCTCCCGTTGGCGGTCTTCTCGCTCCTCCTGTGCACTCTGCTCGCGGTGATGTGGATCATCACCGAGAAGCAGATCGATTGGCGCGACGAGGGCAACCTCGCCAAGGGACTCAAGGGGGACATGCAGCTCTGGTTGCGGCAATCGAACGTGTTCCTCCTGCCCGATCCCGAGCAAGGGATGCTCGGGCGACTCAAGGAGCCGCCTCCCGAGCTCGCCAAGTACATGAAGGACGCCGAGGCGGGCAAGGACGAGGTCCGCACCAAGTACCAGGAGATCGAATGGATCCGCCGCCAGCTCGTGATCGAGGTCGAGAAGCTCAAGCGCGAGCTCGGTCAGGTGAGCGACATCAAGCAGCCCCAGTCGGCGCTGCGCGCGGCGACCCTGGTGATGTCGGTGATCGATGGACTCGGGCCCGATCTCGGCCGCTTCGCCGTGCGTTCGCTGGGCGCGAACTACCAGCAGGGCAACCAGCGCCAGCCGGACAGCGTCGAGGTCCAGCTCGACATGGACTTCTTCGCCGAGGACGACCTCGAAGCCTCGAAGCACTACAACGCCCTGCGCCGGCAGATCCTGGCGCAACCCTGGTGCGTGGAGATGCCCGATCGCCCGACCAAGCCGTTCGAGGCGGGCAAGGGGCTCGGCGTGGACGGGATCTCGATCCAGGTGAACCTGGAGAAGGTTGCGGAGGGCGACGCATGAAGAACTTCTTGCGCAACATGACCTTCCCGCGCGGGGTGATCCTGGTCTCGCTCGTGGCTTCGCTCGGCCTGGGCGTGCTCGTCTTCCAGCGCAAGACCCGGCTCCGCGAGATCGAAGGCGAGCTCCTAGGCGTCCCGAACCTCGTCAAGGAGATCCAGCAACTCGGGATCGAGTACACGAACCTCAAGCAGATCGCGAGCGGCGAGATCGTGCGCGGCGAGCAGCTCGACATCGAGACCTACATCCGCCAGCAGGCCGCGGACAAGATGGTCGAGATCGGCCAGGTGGACATTACGCCGAGCGCGCCCCGGGCCTTCACCGGGGGCGTCGAGGATCGCGTGTTCAAGATCAAGCCCGCGAACACGAACCAGCGCTACCAGCGCAGCCGGATCGGGAACTTCCTCTACAAGCTCGAGGCCGACAGCCGCCGGGTGAAGGTCACGAACCTCAAGCTCACCCCCGCCAACAAGCGCCTCAAGTCGGGTGAGGTGGGGGACGACCTGTGGACCTTCGAGGCCGCGATCACGGTCCGCACCAAGGTCGAGTCGGAAGGCTAGGAAAGCGTCCGAGGAACGGGCGCGCTCGCAGGAGAGCCACCCCGGTTCCGACCGCCCGCGGCGAACCGCTGGAGGTTCTCGTGGCGGCCCGCGGGCCGCTCGACGGCGCAGGGTGGGGCATGTGTCCAGGGAGCCTCCCTTGTGGAAGGCGCGCCGCGCACCTAGCTTGGGCGACTCCGCCACGGCGGATCACCCTTTTCCCCGAGACGAACATGCTCCGACGCATCGCCCTTCCGCTCGTCCTCGGATGCCTGGGAACGGTCGCGCGAGCTCAGACCGTGGGGAGCCAGCTCCCCGAGCTCGCGCTCGAGGGCCTGTCCCAGTCCGAGGCCACTTCCGTCGAGGACTTCACCGGGCGCGCTCTCCTGATCGAGTTCTTCGCGCACTGGTGACCCCCCTGCGGCCAGATGGTCCCGCATATGAACGAACTCGACGCGAAGTTCGGTCCGCGGGGCCTCTCGATCGTTGGCGTGACCAGCGAGAGCAAGCAGGACACCGAGAAATGGATCCGCGCGAAGGGGGCGAAGTACGCCTACGCCTACGACAAGGGCGGAGCCCTCTCCGGCGCCTTCGGCGTGCGGGGCATTCCCCACGCCGTGCTCGTCGACCCGAGCGGCACGATCCTGTGGCGCGGGCACCCCGGACAGCTCGACGAGAGCGAGCTCGAGGCAGCCGTGAGCGGAGCGCTCCAGAAACCGCTCTGGGCCCTTGCCAAGGACCAAGTCGACTTGCGCAGGTCCTTGGTCGCCGACGACCTGGCGGCGGCCTCGAAGGCGGCCGAGAAGGCCGGCGCCGACTCCGCGGAGCTCGTGCGCGCGTGGATCGCGGCACGCGTGGTCGCGGTGAAGGCTGCGATCGATCGCGGCGACTATCGGGCCGCCATGGCGGTGGGCGAGCGCGCCGAGAAAGCTCTCGCCGGGCTTCCCGAGGCGGGCGAGGTCGAAGAGCTCCTGGCGAAGATCAAGAAGGATCCCAAGACGAAGGAGATCCTGCGCGCCCAGCAGGCCGTCGAGGCGCTCGAGCTCGAAGCCCTCACCGCGCAGGGCAAGAAGAAGACGAAGGAGCTGATCGAGAAGCTCGAGAAGCAGGCCGCCGACCACCCAGGGACGATCGTGGCGGAGCGCGCGCAGCGCGCCGCTGCCGAGCTGAAGCGCCGCAAGTAGCGCGGTGCCGGATCCTCGAGGCACGACCGATCTCGGGATCGAAGCCCCTCCCCCGCGGGAGTCGGGTGCGGGTCGCTGGATCGTTCTCGGGCTCGGGATCGTCCTGCTCCTCGCCGCCCTGTGCTGCGGCGGAGCGCTCTGGCTCGTGAAGTTCGGCTTCGACGAGTTCGAGGCGGAGATCGAGCAGCAGCTGCGCGAGAACCCGGTCCTGGTCGAGCGGATCGGAGAGCTGCACGAGTTCGAGATCGACTGGAGGCGCAGCTTCGCGGAAGTGGGCGAAGAGGTCTTCGTTTTCAAGGTCGAGGGCTCGCGGGGGACCGGTTGGGTTCGCCTGGGGTCCGAGACCCTGGAGAACGACCGCGAAGAGATCCACTGGGGGAAACTCGAACTCCCGTCCGGGGAGACCGTCGATCTCTTCCCTGCGGCCGAGAGCCCGGCCGGGGAGCCGCAGGAAGGCGAATCGCGATGACGCTGCGGCTCGCGATGTGGTCGGGGCCGCGCAACATCTCGACCGCGTTGATGAGGTCCTTCGGGAACCGTCCCGACACGGTCGTGTGCGACGAGCCCTTCTACGCCTGCTACCTCGCGGCGACGAAGGCTCCCCATCCGGGCGCGGAGGAGGTCGTGCGGAGCCTGCCCACGGATTGGCGCCGGGTCGCGGCCTTCCTCACGGGGCCGATCCCCGAAGGGAAGAGCGTCTTCTACCAGAAGCACATGGCGCACCACCTCCTGCCGGAGATCGAGCGCGGGTGGATCTTCGAGCTCGAGCACGCCTTCGTGATCCGCGATCCGCGCGAGATGCTGCTCTCGCTCTCGAAGGTGACGCCGCGGCCCGGGCTCGCGGACACCGGGCTGCCGCAGCAGATCGAGCTCTTCGAGGAGGTGCGGCACGCGACCGGACGCCCGCCGCCCGTGCTCGACGCCAAGGACGTGCTCTCGGATCCACGGCGCGTCCTGTCGCGCCTGTGCGAACACCTGGGGCTCGAGTTCCGCGAGGAGATGCTCTCCTGGCCGAGCGGGCCGCGATCCACGGACGGCGTCTGGGCGAAGCACTGGTACGGAGACGTGCTGCGCTCGACGGGCTTCGAAGTCTGGCGTCCGCGACCGGGAGAACTCGCCCCCGAGCTCGCGCGCGTCCACGCGGCCTGCCTACCCTTGTACGAAGCCCTGGCGCGATACCGTCTGGCCGCCTGAGCCGCCTCCCATGCTGCAGTCCTTCGATCCGCGCAACCGGGACCTCCTGGTCAACATCGCAGGGAAACTCGTCCACCGCGACCAGGCCGGGATCTCGCCCTTCGACTCGGCCGTCCAGGGAGGGGACGCCGTGTGGGAAGGCCTGCGCCTCTACGACGGGCGCATCTTCAAGCTCCGGGAGCATCTCGACCGCCTGCGCGGCTCGGCCCTCGCGCTCGCCTTCCGCGAGATCCTCGACCACGCGGCGATCACGCGCGAGATCCGCCGCACGCTCGAGGCGAACCGCATGCGCGACGGCGTGCACGTGCGGCTCACGCTGACGCGCGGCGTCAAGATCACCTCCGGCATGGATCCGCGCCTGAACCAGTCCGGGCCGACCCTGATCGTGCTCGCCGAGCACAAGCCGCCGGTGTACTCGAAGGAGGGGCTCGCCCTCGTCACGAGCAGCGTGCGCCGCTTCCCGCCCGACTGCCTCGACCCCAAGATCCACCACGCGAACCTCGTCCAATCGATCCTGGCCAAGATCCAGGCCAACGAGGCCGGCGCCGACGACGCCGTGATGCTCGACCTCTCCGGCTTCGTGGCCGAGACGAATGCGACGCACCTGTTCCTGGCGCACAGGGGAGCGCTCGCCACGCCGCGCACGGTCGCCTGCCCGGAGGGGATCACGCGCGCGACGGTGCTCGAGCTCGCCCGCGCGTACGCCATCCCCTGCGAGGAGCGCGACCTCTCGCTCACCGAGTTCTACCGCGCCGACGAGGTCTTCTGCTCGGGAACGATGGGCGAGCTCGCGGGCGTGACGAAGATCGACGGGCGCACGATCGGGGACGGGAAGGTCGGGCCGCTGACGCGCCGGCTCTCGGAGCTCTACCGCGAGCTCACCCAGCGCGAGGGCGAGCGGGTGGTGGATTAGGCGGCCGACGGGCCCGCCCGCGCCCGCGCCCGCCGGCGCACGACGAGCTTGCGCAGCTCCTCCACCCACAGCACGAGGCTCGCCACCACGCCGAGCAGGACGGCCACCTCGAGACCGAAGGGGACCGTGTGGAACACGCGGCCGAGCGGCGCCCAGAAGACGACCGCGACCTGCAGGAGGTTCCCGACCACGAGACCGGCGAGCAGCCAGCGGTTCCCGAACAACCCCAGGTTGAGCGCCGACTTCGACTGCGAGCGGCAGTTGAGCACGTTGAACCACTCGCACAGGGCGAGGAGCGTGAAGGTCTCCGTGCGCACCTGGGCCTCCGGGACGCCCGCGGCGATGCGCGCCGCGAACCAGCCCAGGGTCGAGAGCACGATGGCCGGCACCATGAAGGCCATGCGCGTCAGGAGGATCCGGTCGAGCAGCGGTTCGCCGGGCGGGATGGGCCTCCGGCGCATCTCGTCCCCCTCGGGCGGCTCCATGATGAGATTCACCGTGACGAGCCCCTCGGTGACGAGGTTGTTCCACAGGATCTGCACTGCGGCGAAGGGCGGCGGATAGCCGAGCAGCAGCGCGAGGAGCAGGACCAGGACCTCGGCGGCCGAGGTCGAGAAGAGCAGGAGCACTGCCTTCTTGATGTTGCGGTAGACGACGCGGCCTTCCTCGACCGCCGCCACGATGGTGGCGAAGTTGTCGTCGCCGATGACGATCTCGGCCGCTTCCTTGGCCACCTCGGTGCCCGTGATCCCCATGGCCACCCCGACGTTGGCCTTGACCAGCGCCGGTGCGTCGTTGACGCCGTCCCCGGTCATGGCCACGACCTCGCGCTGCGCCTGGTAGGCCTGCACGATGCGCAGCTTCTGGGCCGGGTGGACGCGCGCGAAGACGGAGACGTCCTCGATGCGCCCGGCGAGCTCGCCATCGGACATTCGCTCGAGCTCGCGGCCGTCGAGGACCCCGTCGCCGTCGCGGGCGATGCCCAAGGCCCGGGCGATGGCCTGCCCGGTCGAGCGGTGGTCGCCGGTCACCATCACCGGCCGGATGCCGGCGTCGCGGCAGCGCTGGACGGCCTCCTTCACCTCGGGTCGCGGCGGGTCGATCTGGCCCACCATCCCGAGCAGGACCGCCCGGTCCCGGAAGGCGCCGAAGCCGGCGCGGCCGTCGACCTCGGCGTCGTCCACGACCGCCACGGCGAGCACGCGCAAGGCCCTCTCGGCCATTCGGTCCGCCGCCGCGCGCAGGGCGCGGCGCCCGGCGGCGTCGAGCCGCGAGTCGCGTCCGTCCGCTCGCGCGGCACGACAGAGCTCCAGCACGAGCTCGGGAGCGCCCTTGAGCACGATCCTCGAGCCCGCGGAGGTCTCGTGCTGAGTGGCCATCATCTTCGCGGCGGGATCGAAGGGGATCTCGGCGCGCCGCGGCAGGCGCGAGCGGAGTTCGCCGGGGACGATGCCGCCCTTGATGGCCAGGGTGAGGAGCGCCACTTCGGTCGGGTCCCCGATGGGCTTCCACCTCGGCTCGGCCTCCGCGGGCCCGCGCAGGTCGGCGTCGTTGCACAGGACGCACGCCTCGAGCAGGGCGCGCAGTTCCCCCTCGCGAGAGAGGTCGATCGCGCGCCCGTCCTCGCGGAACGACCCGCTCGGTTCGTATCCGGTCCCCTCGACGGAGAGCTCGCGTCCGTCCGGCAGGCAAACGGCGGTCACGGTCATCTCGTTCTTCGTGAGCGTTCCGGTCTTGTCGCTGCAGATGACCGTGGTCGAGCCGAGCGTCTCCACCGCCGCGAGGCGCCGCACGACGGTCCGTCGGCGCGCCATGCGCTGGACGCCCACGGCGAGCGCGATCGTCATCGCCACCGGGAGCCCCTCGGGGATCATCCCGACGACCTGGCTGATGCCGATCATGACGATCTGGCCGAAGGGCAGGTCGCGCAGGAGGCCGACGGCGATCACGATCCCGAACATCACGGCCGCCGCGACGATCACGTAGCGGCCGAACTGGGCGATCCGCAGCTCGAGCGGCGTCGGCGGTTCCTCCGCGGCCTCCGCCAGCGCCGCGATGCGACCGATCTCCGTGCGCGGACCGGTCGCGACCACCACGGCGCGCGCTCGTCCGGCGGTCACGTGGGTGCCGGCGTAGACCATGTTGCGGCGGTCGGCGAGCGGCGTGTCGGGCGCGAGCGGCAGGAGGTCCTTGGCGACTGGCACCGACTCGCCCGTCAGGGCGGCTTCGGCGATCTGCAGCGCGGCCCCGTGGACCAGCCGCGCGTCGGCGCCGACAGCGTCTCCCGCCTCGAGCAGGAGGATGTCCCCTGGAACGACCTCGCGTGCCTCGACGATCCGCTCCTCTCCTTCGCGCACCACGCGCGCCGCGTGGGTCGCCAGCTTGCGCAGGGCTTCCAGGGACCGTTCGGCCCGCCCTTCCTGGAATGCCCCGATCAGCGCGTTGAGCAGCACGACCACGAAGATGACCACCGAGTCGGTGACGTTTCCGAGGACGAGCGCGATGCCCGCCGCGACGAAGAGCAGATAGATCAGCGGGCTCCTGAACTGGCCCAGGAAGACCGCGAGCAGCGCGCGTCGCTCGGGTTCGGGCAGGGCGTTCGGCCCTAAACGCTCGAGCCGGCTCCGGGCGTCCTCGCCCGAGAGTCCTCCGAGCGCGTCGGACTCGACGGCGGCCAGGGTCTCCGCGCTCTGGAGCGCGTGCCAGCGCCGTTCGCGGATCACGTCCTCGATCTCGGTCCCGCGGGGCATGGTCGTTCCGGCCCGAGCCGGGAAGAATAGTCTCCGGAGGCCGCCCGGGCCGTGGGCCCGTGGGCTAGATCCGCACCATTTCCGTGCGCAGGTGGGCGTGGTGCTCCTGGAGGCTCTTGGGCAGGAACTCGCCGCGGTGCAGTGCCCCCAGCGCGCTCACCACGGCGCGGATCCCGGCCAGGGTCGTGATGCACGTGATCTGGGCGTTGTTCGCGGCGGCACGGATGGAGGAATCGTCGCGCCGCTCCTTCTTGCCGTAGGGCGTGTTCAGCACCAGCGCGATCTCGCGGTTCTTGATCAGGTCGACGATGTTCGGCCGTCCCTCGCCCACCTTGTTCACGCGCGTGCAGGCGATGCCGTTCGACTTGATCGCGCGCCAGGTGCCCTCGGTGCCGAGCAGCTCGTAGCCCAGCGAACGAAGCATGCGGGCCTCGGGCACGATGTGGCGCTTGTCGGCCGATTTCACCGTCAGGAGGATCTGGCCGCCCTTCGGGAGCTTCATACCGGCCGCGCGATAGGCCTTGTAGAAGGCGCAACCGAGGTCGGCGTCGATGCCCATGACCTCGCCGGTCGACTTCATCTCCGGGCCGAGGATTGGATCGACGTTGTGGAAGCGGTTGAACGGGAAGACCGGGGCCTTGACCGAGAAGTAGGGCGGGACGATCTCCTGGGTGCAGCCCAGCTCCTCCAGGGTCTTGCCGCACATCACCTTGGCGGCCAGCTTCGCGAAGGGCACGCCGGTCGCCTTGCTGACGAAGGGCACGGTGCGCGAGGCGCGCGGGTTCACCTCGAGCACGTAGACCAGCTCGCCCTTCACGGCGTACTGCACGTTCATCAGGCCCACGACGCCGAGCTCCTGGGCCATGGAGCGCGTCGCGTTCGCGATCTCCTCCACGAGCTCGGGGTCGAGCGTGTGGGGCGGGAGCACGCAGGCGGAGTCGCCCGAGTGAATGCCGGCTTCCTCGATGTGCTCCATGATGCCGGCGATCACGACGCGCCGGCCGTCCGCGATGGCGTCGACGTCGACCTCGAGCGCGTCCTCGAGGAACCTGTCCACCAGGATCGGGCGCTCGGGCGAGGCCTGGACCGCGAAGGTCATGTAGCGGTCGAGCGAGGCGTCGTCGTAGACGATCTCCATGGCGCGCCCGCCGAGCACGTAGCTCGGCCGCACGAGCACCGGATAGCCGATGCGCCGCGCGATCTCGAAGGCCTGCGCCGGCGTGCGCGCGATGCCGTTCTCGGGCTGGCGCAGGCCGAGCTTCTGCACGAAGGCCGAGAAGAGCTCGCGATCCTCGGCGCGATCGATCGATTCGACCGAGGTCCCGATCAACGGCGCGCCGGCCTTCCACAGGTCGTTGGCCAGGTTGAGCGGCGTCTGCCCGCCGAACTGCACGATGATGCCCTTCGGCTCGAGCGCGCGCACGATGTGCAGTACGTCCTCGTGCGTCAGGGGCTCGAAGAAGAGGTGATCCGAGGTGTCGAAGTCGGTCGAGACCGTCTCGGGGTTCGAGTTCACCATGATCGACTCGTAGCCGATCTCGCGCGCCGCGTAGGCCGCGTGGACGCAGCAGTAGTCGAACTCGATCCCCTGGCCGATGCGGTTCGGGCCGCCGCCGAGGATCATGATCTTCTCGGCCGGGGTCGGGCGCGCCTCGTCCTCGTCTTCCCAGGTGGAGTAGTAGTAGGGCGTGCGCGCCTCGAACTCCGCCGCGCACGTGTCGACCAGCTTGTAGACCGGGTGGATGTCGTGCTCGGCGCGCAGCGCGGCGATCTCGTCGGGCTTCGTGCCCTGGGCGCAGGCGATCTGGCGGTCGGAGTAGCCGAGCTTCTTCGCCTCGCGCAGGAGCTCGGGGGTGAGCGGGCCGGCGCGCAGCTCCTGCTCGAAGTCGACCAGCTCGCGCATGTTCTCCAGGAACCAGCGGTCGATGAAGGAGGCCTCGTGGATCTCGTCCACGCTCCAGCCGGCGCGGAAGGCCTCGCGGATGGCGAGCACGCGCCGGTCGTTCGGGATGCGCAGGGCCCGTGAGATCTCGTCCTGGTCCACCGCCAGCGGCGCGATCTTCTCGCGCGGATCGAGCCCCAGGCCCGCGAGCCCCGTCTCCAGGCCACGCAGCGCCTTCTGCAGCGATTCCTTGAACGTGCGCCCGATGCTCATGACCTCGCCGACGCTCTTCATCTGCGTGGTGAGCGTCGGGTCCGCTCCGGGGAACTTCTCGAAGGCGAAGCGCGGGATCTTCGTCACGCAGTAGTCGATCGCCGGCTCGAAGCAGGCCGGGGTCGACTTCGTGATGTCGTTCAGGATCTCGTCCAGGGTGTACCCGACCGCGAGCTTGGCCGCGAACTTGGCGATCGGGAAGCCGGTGGCCTTGGAGGCGAGCGCCGAGGAGCGCGACACGCGCGGGTTCATCTCGATCACGAGCATGCGCCCGGTCCTGGGATCGACGGCGAACTGGCAGTTCGAGCCGCCGCACTCGATGCCGATCTCGCGCATGATCCGGATCGAGGCGTTGCGCAGGTTCTGGTACTCGCGGTCGGTCAGGGTCTGGGCCGGGGCCACGGTGATCGAGTCCCCGGTGTGGACGCCCATCGGGTCCACGTTCTCGATCGAGCAGATGATCACGACGTTGTCGGCCGCGTCGCGCATCACCTCCGTCTCGTACTCCTTCCAGCCCTCCAGGTACTCCTCGATCAGGACCTCGGAGTTCATGGAGAGCGAGAGTCCGCGCGCGGCGATCTCCTCGAACTCCTCCACGTTGAAGGCCACGCCTCCGCCAGTACCGCCCAGCGTGAAGGCCGGCCGGATGACGCACGGGAGTCCGATCTCGCCCAGCGCGCGCCGTGCGTCGTCGATCGTGTGCGCGATCCCCGAACGCGGCACCTCCAGGCCGCAGTTCTGCATCGCGGCCCGGAAGAGATCCCGGTCCTCCGCCTTGCGGATGACCTCGGGCCGCGCGCCGATGACCTCGACCCCGAACTCGTCGAGCACGCCCGAGTCGTAGAGCTCGAGGGAGGTGTTGAGCGCGGTCTGGCCGCCCAGCGTCGGGAGCAGCGCGTCGGGCCGCTCCTTCTCGATGATCTTCGCCACCATCTCGGCCGTGATCGGCTCGATGTAGGTGGCGTCGGCGGTCTCCGGATCGGTCATGATCGTGGCCGGGTTCGAGTTCACCAGCACGATCCGGTAGCCCTCCTGGCGCAGCGCCCTGCAGGCCTGCGTGCCGGAGTAGTCGAACTCGCAGGCCTGGCCGATGACGATCGGCCCGCTGCCGATGATCAGGATGGATTCGAGGTCGTCGCGGCGGGGCATCGAGGGAGTGGCGGGCGCACGGCGGACACGGCTTGCCCCGCATTGGAGCAAACCCCCTGGGAGCTGTCGATGGCGGGGAGGGACCGCCGAGGCGCGTCGCTGGCTGCAACGCTTGCCGGCCGCCCTCCGCCGGCGGCGAGTGCGGCCGGGACGAGCTCGTGGCCTTCGCCTGCAAGGGCCGCGGCTTCTGTCCCTCCTGCTGCGGCCGGCGCATGGCGGAGACGGCGCTGCACCTCGCCGACGAGGTCCTGCCCGCCGTCCCCATCCGTCAATGGGTACTCTCCTTCCCCTACCCCGTGCGCTTCCGGCTCGCCTACGACCGGCAGCTGTGCGCAGCCGTGCGGCGCATCTTCGTGCGCACGCTCCTCGGCTGGCTGCGGGAGCGGGCCGAGCGGGCGGGCGTCCAATGCGGTCGCTCGGGTGCGGTCGTCGTGGCGCAGCGCTTCGGGAGCGCGCTCAATCTCAACCTCCACTTCCACGCGCTCGTCCTGGACGGGGTGTACTCGAGCGCGAGCCCGCTCGCGCGGCCGGCCTTCCATCCCGCCGAGGCGCTCACCGATCGCGCTGTCGGCGAGGTCGCAGCCCTGCTCCACCGTCGCATCCTGCGCTACCTCACGCGCGGCGGCTGGCTCCCGCGTGCAGAGGCCGAATCCGAGCCGGAGCCCGAGGAGCCGCTCCTCGCCGAGCTCTACGCCGCCTCGGTAGAGGGCCGGGGCGTGCTCGCGGAGCACGGAGGCGCGGGCGCCCAGCCCCTCGACCGCCGCCGCGAAGGGCTTCTCGCTCCACGCCAAGGTCGTGATCGCGGCCGAAGACCGCTCCGGGCTCGAGCGCCTCGTCCGCTACCTCGCCCGCCCGCCTATCGCGACCCGCTCGACCTTCAGCTTCTTCGCGTGCGCGAGAGCGCCCGCGAGCAGCGCGCTCGCGACGCCCTTGCCGCGCCAGGGCGCCGGCACGAAGAAGCAGACGACCGACCAGGTGCGCGCATCCTGCTCACCGCGCAGCGTGCGCGCATGCTCGAGCCTGGCGAAGGAGAGCTTGGGCCCGAGGGCGCACCAGCCGACGGGCTCGTCTCCCTGGAAGGCGAGCACTCCGTGGGCCTTGCCCGACTCGACGAGCTTCTTGAAGGCGCGCCGGTTCCGCTCGCCCTTGTTCGCCGCCCACGCCGTCGCGCCGCGCAGACGCCAGTGCATGCACCAGCATCCGCCCGCAGGCGCCGCTCGCCCCGAAGAGGCCCTCGAGGAACGGCCAGTCGCCCGGCGTCGCGTCGCGGACGCGGAGCACGCCCAGCGCGAACGCCCCCGTCGATCTAGGGGAGGCGCGCGTGCGAGCCGTCGCAGAAGGGCTGGCTCTTCGAGCGGCCGCAGCGGAACCAGAGCTTGTCGCCGGGGGTCTCCATCACGACGAACGGAAAGCGCTGGGAGATCGGACGATCGTCGCTCATCGCGGCAAGCCTTGCAGAGTCACGCCGGCGCCGCGCGCCGGAAGACCACGCGCTGGTAGAAGATCGAGACGGCGAGCAGCGAGACCGCCAGTCCGCCGAGGGATGCGACGCGGTAGAGGCCCTCGAGATCTCCGAGGTCGAGCAGGAACACCTTGGCGATGGCGAGCAAGAGCAGGGCGAGGCTCGCCCAGCGCAGGGCGGTGATGCGCTTCCACGTGCCGGCGAAGAGCAGCGCGATTCCGTAGAGGGCCCAGGCGATCGACATCGCGAGGTCGCGCGCCGGGAGTCCGCCGAAGCGCCAGGTGACGTGGTCCTCGAGCGTGAAGTGATTCAGGATCTCGAGGTTGAGCCACAGGAAGACCAGGGCGATCGCCGACGCTCCCGCGGCGACCGTGCGCGCGACGCGCAGGGGGAAGCGCAGCCGATCCTCGACCGCGTGCACGAGCAAGGCCGTCCAGCCGAGCGCCAGAGCCGGGACCAAATGCACCCACGAGATCCAGTTCCAGACCAGGGCGTCGGAGCGCCGCCAGCCGTAGGAATCGAAGCTGCGTCCCACCAGGAGCAGGGCGCACAGGAAGCCGAGGAGCGCGGCGAGGCTCGCCGCGGGACCGTGCTTGAGCCGTCGCCCCACGCAGGCGAGGGCGAGGGCTCCGAGCCCGCACCACACATCCATGGAGTGAGGCTGTGCTCCCATGCGTGCGGCGTCGCCGAGGGCGGCCGCGATGGTCTCGGGCGCGAAGGCGGGAACGGCGGCGAGCAAGAGCGCCGCGGCTCCAGCGGTCCACACCGAGGCGTGGGTGAGCTCGGCCGAGGCGGCGCCCGCCGCGGAGCCGTGGATGCGCAGGCTCGCGAGCGCGAGCACCAGGCCGAGTGCGAGTGGCGCCGCCCAATCGGACGCGTTCCCGAAGCGCGCCTCGTGCAGCTCGGCGAGGGGGATGATCCACAGGAGCGCCGCGACGCCGACGACGCGCCAGGACCAACGCGCTCCCGCGAAGCGCGCGAACGCGAGCGCAGGTCCGCCGAGGAGCAACGCCGCGCAGGCGAAGGCGAGGCCGAGCCCGATCGATGCGTCGAGGGGGGCGCGCGGCTCGCCCGTGAAGCGCCCCACCCAGTCGATCGTGAGCGCGAGGGCGCTCCCCTGGGCCACAGCGAGCAGGAGCGCGGAGCTGCGGGCCCGCGCCGCGGCGAAGACCAGGGCCGCGCTCGCTAGGGAGAAGCCCGGCCACAACCATGGATCGTGGGCGCGGAAAAGCGGCGTCGGATCGAGCTCGACGACGAGGGGCAGCACGAAGAGCCCGACTCCGTACGCAGCGAGCCCCGCGCTGGCACGCGTGCTCCAAGCAAGCCACAGGGCCGCCAGAGCGACCGCGACACCGAGAAAGGCGCGCCCGTCGAGCTCGAGGGTCGGGTTCCATCCCAGATGCCTGTCGGCGTAGATGGCGAGGGCGAGCCCCGTGGCAAAGGGCGCGAAGAGCAGGCCGCCCGGCCGGCGGGAGAGCTCCGCCGCGCGCGCCACCAGGACGCCGACCAGGAGGAGCGCGAGCGCGAGGGGCCAGGGCGCGAGGCTCGGGCCACGGGACGCGCTCGCGCAGAGGACCAAGAGCCAGGCGCCGTGGGCGGGCACGCTCAGGAGCTCCGACCAGGCGAAGGGACTCTCCGTCCGCTTCGCCGCTCCGCGCGCGCCGTGCTCGAGGAATCCGTGGGGGATCGCCGCGAGCACCGACACGACGAGGGCAAGCTGCCATGCATCGCCGCGGGCCACGAGCTCGCCCTGTAGGATCCACACGAGCACGACCGACGCGCCGGCCGCGATCGCGCCGAGCTCGAGCCAGCCCTGGCGCTCGGCGCGCCCCATCACGCAGGCCCCCGCCGTCAACGCCGCGATCAGGACTCCGGTCTGCCAGAGGGGCCCGTGGTACTCGACCTTGCCCGCGAACCAGAGCGCAAGCGCGAAGGGCAGGAGCAGGGCCGCTGCCTGGGCGGCGAAGAAGCGCTGGCGCTCCGAGGCTGGGAGCCTCCAGCCCGAGAGAGCGAAGATCAGGGCGAACAGGGCCAGGATGCCGAGCCCGAGCACGATGCGCTCCGGGCCCATGCGATCGATGATCCACAGGCTCTCGAACCCGAACGTCGCGAGGAGCGCGAGGATGCCGAGCCAGGCCCAGCCGCGCCTCCGTCCGACGAAGAGCAACCCGAGGTCCAGCAGCAGGAGATATCCGAAGAGCCCGATCGGCCGGTCCTCGCCGGTCGTGAGCAAGAGCGGCGTCGCGAAGCCGCCGACGAGGGCGAGGGCGGCGAGGAGCTGCTCGCGATGGCGCAGGGCGAGCACGCAGGCGAGCGCCGTCACCACGCCCATGAGCGGGAAGGCGATCCCGATTCCGATCATCGCGTAACGCCGGCTCGCGGCCCAGATCACCGCGTAGAGCGCGACGACGCCTGCACCTTGCAGCGCCGCAGGCACCACGCGCAGGGCGCGGCGGCGCGCGATCTCGCCCGAAGCGAGCAGGAGCACTCCGAGGACTACGCCTGCGGCGACGCGCATCTCTGGCGTGATCCAACCCACGGTGACGGCGTGGCGATAGGCGAGGATCGCCGCGAGCGCGAGCGCGATCCCGGCGACGACCGCCGCACCGCGCACTCCGAGCCAGCGCTCCCAGTCGATGCGGTCCCGTGATGAAGGCAGCGCGGGCGGGCCAGGTGAGCCGGCCCCGGCGGTAGGTGGCTCGAGCGGCGGAGGCGCGCTCGGCGTCGGCTCCCCCTCCGCGGAGGGCGGAGCCGCGGGCTCTAGGTCACTCTCGAGCAGGGACTCGAGGTGAGCCGCCCAGCGCTCCCGCGGCACCGATTCCGTGGCGAGCGTCGCCGTGGTTGGCTCACTCGCCGCGGGCGATTCCTTCGTGGCCTTCGCGGCGTGAACGATCGGCTCCCCGCGCTCGAGGTCGTCGAGCCGCTCCGCGAGCCTTTCGATGCGCTTCTCGAGCTCCACGACGCGCCGTGTCCGCAGCAGCGCCACGATCGCCAGGACCGGCGCGGCGAGGACCAGCGCCAGGGCGCCGAGCGCCAGGGGGATCAGGAACACTTCATCCATGGACGGTCGCGAGCAGCCCTTCCCATTGATTGTGGAAAGGAGGCCCGGGCGAAGGAAGCGCCGAGGCTGGCCCCTCGTGCCGGCTCTCGGGCGAGGTCATATTCTGTAGTCAGCCTGCTCGCTTCACCCGCGGGATCTTCCTGGTGGGCCTGGCGCGGGCGAGATCGTAGAGCACTTGCAGGTTCATCCAGAACTCGGGCTGGGTTCCCAGCGCCTGGGCGAAGAGCCAGGCCGTCTCCGCGGTGACGCCTCGCTTGCCGAGGACGATCTCGTTCACGCGCTGGAGAGAGACCCCGAGGTGCGCGGCGAACTCGACCTGCGTCATTCCGAGCGGAACCAGGAACTCTTCTTGAAGGATCTCGCCCGGATGAACGGGGATGCGGTTCTTTGGGAGCATGGATCTAGTGGTAGTCGATGCCACGCACGTCGAGAGCGTCGATTCCGTTCCAGCGGAACACGATTCTCCACTGATCGTTGACCCGGAGGCTGCTTCGGCGTCCTCAGGCCGTCGAACAGCGCCTCGGTCGTCCGGTCGCCGTAAGGAGGCGATAACGGAGTCACCTCAACGTAGCCGTTGCATGGATTCCATGCAACGCGGAGGGATGGAAGAGAGGTCATGCCTTGCGAGACCTCCGGGCACCTCGCGCGGTTTCATGGTCCCCGGCGGGTCCCTCCGAGCGGTCTTCCAGCAGGGGCTCGCAGCGCTTCCATCCCTGTCGTCCCACGTCGGTTCCAGGCCGGTCTGGACTGGATCCGTGGGGATTCAGCCCAGGATCCGAGCGAGGGTCGCGGGTGGCAGGACTCGGTCCACCACCAGCTTTCCCGCAGCCTCCACCAGCACGAACGCGGGGGAGCCGGCCGCGCCCTTCTTGTCGTGGCGGGAGGCGGAGAGGATCGCGCTCGGCTCGAGCGGGGTCGCGAGGCGCTCGCGCAAGCGGGCGAGCGAACTAGGGAGCCCGAGCCGCTCGAAGAGCCGCGCGACGCGACTCGGGAGCTCGGGATCGCGCAGCACGCCGCCGTGCGCGCTCGCCTCGAGCGCGAGCAGGATCCCGACCGCAACCGCCTCGCCGTGGGGGATCCGCCCGAATCCGGCCGCGAGCTCGAGCGCGTGGGCGAAGGTGTGTCCCAGGTTGAGCTGCTTGCGCTCGCCGCGCTCGCGTTCGTCGCGCGCGACGATCGCGCCCTTGACGCGCACGCAGCGCGCGACGACCTCGATCAGGAGCTCAGGATCCCGCGCCAGCACGGCCGGGGCGCGCTCCTCGAGCAGCGCCAGGAGCCCCGGGTCGCCGACGAGCGCGGTCTTCACCACCTCGCCCAGGCCCGCACGGAACTCCCGCTCGGGGAGCGTCGCGAGCGTCTCGACGTCGGCGATCACCGCCCGAGGCGGGTGGAAGGTCCCCGCGAGATTCTTGCCCGCGGCGAGGTTCACGCCGGTCTTTCCGCCGATCGCGGCATCGACCTGCGCGACGAGCGAGGTCGGACACTGCACGAGCGCGATGCCGCGCATGTAGAGCGAGGCTGCGAGCCCCGCGACGTCGCCCACGACGCCGCCGCCGAGCGCGACGAGCGTCGAGCGGCGGTCGAGGTCGGAGGCGGCGAGGAAGTCGAGCACGCGCTCGACCGTCGCGAGCGTCTTCGAGCCCTCGCCGGGCTCGAGCGCGAGGAGCGGCGCGCGCGCGAGGGATCCGAGGCGCGCGGCATGGAGCGGAGCGACGTTGCGGTCGGTGAGCACGGCCGCGGAGCCGCCCGCGCGCAACGCGACCGAAGCGAGCAGGCCGCGCCCGACCGTCGCCACGTAGGGCGCGTTCCCGCCGATCTCGATCTTCCTCGTGTTCATCTTCCCTTGCAGGCGGGAAGGGTACCCTCCGCCCGCGGTGCGCGCTGCCTCACGACCTGCGGGGCGCGGGCCTGATCCTTCGGCTAGGGCGCGCTCGGGAGCGAGCTCCGCCGCGCCCGCCGCCGGCGCACGAGCTCCTGCTCGAACTCCCGCGCGCGGCGCCGGTCGCGCCACAGGAGCCAGGCGAAGATCGCGATCGAGGCGATGAAGAGCACGGAGATCGCGAGCCCGATCTGGAACAGCGTCACCTGCTTCGGCGGCACGTAGACCGAGAGCGAGTGGAGTACGATCACCGGCGCGACCCGCAGTCCCCTGCCCTGCGATTCGTAGGCGAAGTCGTGCAGGAAGAAGCCCCGGCCCTCGACGAGGTCGCGCAGCGCCACGTTCTCGTTCGACCCCGGCGCCTGGAAGTGCACCACGTTCTTCCACGTCGTGTGGCCGAGCCAGCCCTCGGTGACGGAGTCGATCCGGGCCGGATTCTCGCCCGCCGCCTTCACCTGCACCCCCTGGATCTGGCTGAGCGGGACGCGCACGGGCTGGGCACGCCACGTGACGGGATCCTCGAGCAGCTCGGCGACGAGCGCGGCGTCGAGCTCGGGTGCTCGCTCCCAGTCGATCGAGTCCGGCGGCAGGTCGCGCGCGTAGGCCATCAGGTGCCAGAAGGGATCGAAGGGGCTCTCGCGCACGAACTTCGGCTCGGAGCCGTCCTCGGGGACGAGGTCGGCGTCCTCGATCGTCCGGTAGAGCTCCCAGTTGGGCGCCTCGACCGGACCGAGGTCGGCGTAGGAGCGGGTGGCCTGCGTCCCGACGAGGAGCGGTCCCTCCTTCCAGACCCCCGGCTGCATGTCCGACTCGTCGCTGTAGGCCTTGAGGAAGAGCCCGTCGACCCGCACGAACCCTCCGTCCTCGGGCGCGTCGAGCACGAGGAAGTAGACGACGCCGTCGTCCTCGAGCAAGAGGCGTCCGATGTGCTCCACCTCGCCCGCAGGGTCGCGGCGGCGCGTGCGGATCGAGTCGATCCGGCCGCGCGCGAAGAAGGCCTGGCCGCGCGCGGCTCGGGGGTCGGCGAGCAGCGCGGCGCAGCGCTCGGCGGAGAGCTCCTCGGCGTGCAGGGCCTCGTAGTGGCGCGGCGTCAGCTTGCGCACCTCGGGGAGGAGCTCGTCGAGCGCCGCGCCCTCGAGCACGACGCGATCGACGGGCTCGCGATCGGCGACGAGCGCGTCGAGCCGCTTCGGGTCGATCCGCGGCACGAACACGCTCTCCTCGGGCGCGGCCGCGGCGGGAACGTCGGCGTTCGGCTGCGGTGCGCGCCGATTCGCCAGGGAGAAGCTCCAAGCGAAGGCGAAGAGCGCCAGCACGAAGCCTCCTAGTAGAAGGACGATCTTGCGCTTGTCGCCGCGCGTGACGCCGGGCTGCGGCCCCTGGCCCGGCATCCGGAACAGGGTCATCGCGCCAGGGCCTCCCGTGCCGCCGTTCCCTCCTTCGAGCGGCCGGCCCTGCGGCGCGTCGAGGCGGCTTCCACGAGGCCGCGGAAGAGCGCTTCCTGCGCTGCGCTTCCCGGCGAGAGCTCCGGATGCCATTGCACGCCCAGCGCGAAGGGATGATCCGCGCGCTCGCAGGCCTCGATCAGACCCTCGTCGTCGCGTCCCGCCACGGTCCAGCGCGGCCCCATGCTGGCGAGCGCCTGATGATGCCGAGAAACCACGTCGAGCGTGCCTACCCCGACGAGGGCGGCGAGTTTCGTCCCCGGCTCGATCTCCACGGCGTGGATCACGCCCCCCGAATGCGGGCGAGAGCCCGGGCGATCCGCGGGGATGTGCTGGTGGATCCGCGCGCCCTCCGCGAGTCCCAGGCACTGCATGCCGTAGCAGATCCCGAGCACGGGGACGCCCGTGGCGAGCGCGCCGCGGGCGAGCTCGAGGTCGAACTCCTGCTTCTCGCGCGGGACGGGCTTCGCTTCGCGGTGGGTCGGTCCCAGGCCCAGGCTCTCGGTGTCGAAATCGTCGCCGCCGGCGAAGAGGAATCCATCGGCCGCCTGGAGCAGCGACTCGCGGTAGGCGTCGCCGGGGAGCTGCAGCACGGCGAAGGGGACGCCGCCTGCGCGCTCCACCGCTTCCGCGTAGCGCAGCGGGAGACGCACCGCGCGCGGATCCTCCACGATCTCTCCGACGATTCCGATCAAGGGCCGCTGGGTCATGATGAGGAAAAGATCCTAGTCTGGCCTGTTCTGCCTGGGTCTCAGGTACCCGCAATCCCTTTGGCATTCAAGGGAACGCCGGCCGCGCGCAGCTCATTCAGCAGCTTGTCCATCCAGTCGCCGTTTGCGTCGAGCTCGGTGTACAAGACGCCGTCTGCGTCCGAGGGAAGCTCCACGCCCTTTTCGTAGAGGATGGCGACTCGCTTTCGTGAGAGCTTGGCCCAGAAGAACCCCAGTTCGAGGATGACATTCTGTCGCGCCCTAGGCCTTTCCTTCTCGCGAAATGGCTTGTGCTTCTTCCTCACTGCTGCGGGGGATCTCAAGTCTCTGTTGCTTCTTCCAACGTCATCGGCTGTGAGCAGCACTATCGCGAAGCAGGCTCTATCCGCGTGGTGCTCCAGTTTCTCGATAATCGTTCGTCCTAGGTCGGCTTCCTGGTGAAGGATCGTTGGCTTGCTCCCGTGGACCTGCTCGATGAACTGGGCGACCTCAACCTTTACCGCGTCGTTGTGACCATGGACGATGAAGACTGCGCTACCCTTGTGATCGCTAGATCGCGGCCATGTTCCCTGACTTCGCTCCAGGACCTTGCTGTGTTGTGAGGCCAAGACACCGTCCGGCTCTTTCTCCAACTCTTCATCCAACCCCGTGAGAAACGCCTTGCAGGCCTGCGCTTCTCTGGCAAGGTTTCCCGACCTATCTCCTGGAAATAGCTCTCCTCGCTTGTCAAGGAGCTCTTGAGCCTCTCGGGCACTCACGCGCTCCTTCAGCAGTCGAGCAGTCCGGTCCTTCCATCTCTCAAAGCGCTCACGAGTCGTAGGTACATCTCCCTCTCGGACCAAGATCTCGCCCAGCTCGGCGAGTTGATCGGCAATGAGCTTGCGGGCTTCTTGGGTTCTGGCTTCCATTGAAGAGTCAACTGCCCCGGCTCCGCAGGGCGAAGCCGATGAGCCTGTAGAGCAGCCGCGCGCCCACGTTCTCGTCCCAGCCCGCGCCGAGCTCGGTCCCGCGCCCGCCGCTCGGGGCCGGCGCCACCTCGTTCAGGTCGACGCCGACGATGCGCCGTCCGGAGAGCACGAGCTCCTCGAGCCACAGCATCGCCTCCGCCCAGGTGAGTCCGCCCGGGACGGGCGTGCCGGTGTTCGGGCAGAGCGCCGGCTCGAGCCCGTCGACGTCGAAGGTGACGTAGACCTCCTCCGGGAGGTCGGCGAGGGAGCGGCGCACGAAGCTCGCGAGATCGCGCCCGCGCAGGCGCTGTTCCGCCCACTCCAGGTCGAAGACCGTGCGGATGCGACCGTTCGAAACGCGGATCGTCTCGACCTCGGCCTCGCTGACGTCGCGGATCCCGACCTGCAAGATGGGGCCGAGGCCCTCGCCGAGGCGGGAGAACACGTTGTGCAGGATCGACGCGTGCGACCAGGTGAAGCCCTCGTAGGCGGCGCGCAGGTCGGCGTGGGCGTCGACGTGCAGGATCCCCATCCCGGGGAAGCGCTCGACGTGGGCGCGGATCGATCCGAAGGGCACCGAGTGGTCGCCGCCGACGAGCGCGACGAGCTTCCCCGCGTCGAGCGCGGCGCTCGCCTCGCGCTCGACGAGCGCGTTCAGCTCCTCCTGGATCTCGTCGACCGCCTCCGCGGCGCCGGTGAGCGAGCGATCGTTCTCGATCCCGCCCGCGGCGATGATCAGCGAGGCCGCCGCGCTCGCCCGCTCGTTCCAGCGCACGATCCGCTCGTCGATCGGCGCCATCCAGATCCCCGCCTCGTAGGGCCGCCCCGTGGCGAGGTCGAAGAGGTCGACCTGGTGGCTGGCGGCGAGGATCGCCTCCGGCCCGCGGGCGGTTCCCTTGCGGTACGAGGTCGTCGCGTCGAAGGGCACGGGGAGGACGTGCACCAGGGCCTCGGCGGGCGCGCAGTCGATGCCGAAGAGCCCGCTCCCCGGGTGCGCCGGCGCGCCGGGGTCGAAGGCCTTCGCGTGCCTGCCTTCCTCCTTCTTGGCGACCTTGCTGGCCATGGGATCCTGCGGCCGACGATCCTAATCTCCTCGCGGACGCGCCTGAACCTTCGCTACGGGAAGACGTTTCCTCCTCCGAAAAAGGGGGTAGACACCAAGACGGATACGGGCCTCGCCGTTCTCGGGCCCGTTGCCACGGCTGATGGACGATCTCTCCGATGGACGACTCCTCGCGGCCTTCGCGGCCGGCGACCCCCGGGCCTTTGAAGGGCTCGTGGATCGCCACCAGGGCGCGCTCCTGCGGCACGCCCGGGCCCTGATCGGGACCCGCGAGGCCGAGGACGTGGTCCAGGAGACGTTCCTCCGGCTCGCCGAGCGACCCCCGGAGATGCCTCCGGCGGCGAGCGGGGATCCGGCATCCGAGCGAGCCGTCCTCTCCTCGTGGCTCCACAAAGTGACGAGGAACCTGTGCATGGATGCCCTACGGAGCGAAGCGCGCCGCAAGCGGCGCGAGGAAGAGGTCGCCCCGCGCGACGGGAGCCCGGGCGAGCTCGACGAGGTCGAGGGAGAGGACACGCGAGCAGCCGTGGAGCGGAGCCTCACGCGGCTCCCCGCGGACCAGCGCGAAGTGCTCGTGCTGCGGCTCTTCGGCGATAAGAGCTACCAGGAGATCGCGGACGTCACCGGCAAGAAGATCGGCACGGTCGGCTGGCTCGTGAGCGTGGGCATGAAGGCCCTCGCGAACGAGCTCGCGCCGCTGCTCGGCGAGCGCCGCGCTGTCCCCGCGGCGGTTTCCAGTCCGCACGTGATGGGGGGAGTCCAGAGTCTGCAAGGAGGACGGCCATGAGTGCACCCAACGAGAAGAACGAACCCCGAGAGATGTCCCCCGGATCCGAACGTCACGAGCGCCTGTGCGCCTTCGTGTTCGGTGAGCTCCAGGGCGCCGAGCGCGCGGCCTTCGAGGCCGAGCTCGCGCGCGATCCCGAGCTCGCGGCCGAGCGCGAGCGGCTCGAGGCGACGGTGAAGCTCGTCAAGCACGCCCTGCCCGAGGAGAAGCTGCCGGACTCGATCCGCGCGACGCTCTCCCGAGCGGCCGCGCGCGGCCCGGCGCGGCGCCGCTTCGTCTTCCTGCGCGGCGGGGCCCTGGGTCGCCAGCCGATCGTCCGCGTGGCGGCGGCGGTCCTCGTGCTCCTCGGCGGCGTGTTCGCCTGGCGCGCGATGATGCGGCGCGAGTTCGTGCCCGGATCGGGGGACGAGCTGGCGCGTCGCCAGGCGCCGCACGCTTCCAAGGTGTCGCGCGAGGAGCTGAAGGACGCGGGCAGGATCGCCGTCGGCGAACGGGGTCGGAAGCTGGACAAGGACTCCCTCGAGCGGCTCCGGGGTCTGGGCTACGTCGGAGAAGGGCCCGCGCTGAAGGCTGAGACGGCGCCCAACACCGAGCTAGCCCGGACACTCGAGGCCTTCGGTTACACCGACGATCGGTCGACCAAGATCGGCGCCGTCGCAGAGGAAGGTGAGGCCGCCGGGAGCGCGCTCTACACCCGCCTGGCCCAGGAGCAGAACGCTCCGTCGCCGACAATGCCACCTTCGGGAGTCCAGTCACCGCAGGCGGGCTCCGACAACGGACGCTTCCAGCTCGCGGGGCAGCTCGAACTCGTTGCTCCCGCGGAAGAACCGGCTCCGGTCGATTCCTTGAGCGTCTCGATCGGCGTTGGCGCCGGATCGGGCGGCAAGAGCGCGGCTCGCGCGGGCGGCGCCGCATTGGCCAGGGGCAGATACAAGGGGCCCGGCGATATGGCCATCGCGGGCAACGAAGGGAACGCACCGGGCAAGTATGGGGGGAGGTTCGGAGGCAGCCGGGACCTCCTTGGGGCCCAGCCAGAACGCCGAGCGCAGGCCCCCTCGGACCAGGAGCTCGCGGAGCAACTCGAGGACTTGGGCTACGTCGCCGTTCAAGAGACACCGGGCAACGAGGAAGCTCGAATTGCACTCCGAACCGGATATGTAGTGGGCACGAAGGGGACGCAGGTTCGCGCGTCCGTGGCCGGCGAGTCTCGCCGGCCGGTGCTCACGCCCGAGCAAGTCGCCGCGATCCAGGAGCAAACCCTCGCCGCCTGCCGCATCCAGCCCGGCGAGTCGCCCGCGGCGATGTTCTTCCGCTGCTGGGGCGACCACCCCTTCGTCTCCACGAAGGAGGACCGCCTCTCGACCTTCGGGATCGACGTCGACACGGCGAGCTACACCCTCGCGCGGCGCTTCCTGAACGACGGCTACCTCCCGAGGAAGGCCCAGGTGCGCACGGAGGAGTTCGTGAACTACTTCCGCGCCGATGCGCCGGCTCCGACCGACGGCTCGACCTTCGCGATCGGCCTCGAGGCGGCGCCGAGCCTCTTCGGCGGCGACCCGCGCGTCGAGATGCTGCGCGTGACCGTGCGCGGCAAGGAAGTCGCGTCCTTCGAGCGCCAGCCGCTCGCGCTCACCTTCGTGGTCGACAATTCGGGCTCCATGCAAGAGGGCGGGCGGCTCGAGCTCGTCAAGGACGCGCTGCGCAAGCTGCTCGGCGTGCTCTCCCCGACGGACTCGATCGCGGTGGTGATCTTCCACCAGGAAGCGCGAGTGCTCGCACCGATGACCGCGGCCTCGAACCGCGGCCCGGTGGAAGACCAGATCGCCAGGATCCCGATCGAGGGCGGCACGAACGTCGAGGCTGGGCTCACGCTGGGCTTCGAGCACGCGCTCGCGAACCTGACGCCGAACGCGGTGAACCGCGTGGTGCTCTTCTCCGACGGCGTCGGGAACATCGGCGAGACCGAGGCCAAGGCCCTGCTCGCCAAGGTCGAGGCCGCGCGCAAGCAGGGGATCTACCTCAACACCTTCGGCGTCGGCATGGGGAACCAGAACGACGCCTTCCTGGAGGAGCTCGCCGACAAGGGCGATGGTCTCTGCCAGTACCTCGATTCGCCCGAGGAGGCCGAACGCGCCCTCGTGCAGCGCTTCTCGGAATCGATGCAGCCGATCGCGCGCGACGTGAAGATCCAGGTCGAGTTGGACCCCTCGCAGGTCGAGAGCTGGCGGCTCCTCGGCTACGAGAACCGCGCGATCGCCGACGAGAAGTTCCGCGACGACCAGGTCGACGCGGGCGAGGTCAACGCGGGCCACCAGGTGACCGCGCTGTACGAGATCGTGCGCTCGGTCGAGTCGGAGGGACCCTTCGCGACCGTGCGCTTGCGCTACAAGGCGCCGTTCCCGGTCGACGCGGGCGACGAGAGCACCCGCGCGAAGGCCGAGGCCGAGGTCGCGACCGAGATCGAGCGATCGATAGATCCGAGGGCGGTGCTCTCGAGCTTCGCCTCGGCGAGCGCGGGGTACCGCCGAGCGGTGCTCGTAGCCGAATTCGCCGAGCTCTTGCGCCGCAGCGTCCACGCCCGCGGCGACTCGCGCGAGCTCCTCGTGGGCGAGGCGAAGAAGCTCGAGCGCGAGCTCGCCGAGCCCGAGTTCACGGAGTTCGTTGCCCTCGTCGAGAAGGCATTGCCGCTGCTCGTCGAGGACCGGAAGAGCGCCATCCAACCGCTGCTCGAGGAGCTCGCCCGGCTCCAGTACGAGAAGGGCCAGCGCGAGCTCGAGGAGAAGAAGCTCGCGCCCGAGGACGAGGAGGCCGCGAATCGTCGCATCGGAGAGCTCGAGACCGAGATCCGCCGCAAGATCGGCGAGCGCCACGGGATCGTGGACGGGGGGCCCGAGCAGCAGCTCAGGGACCTCGGCTACGCCGGCGAGGACAAGGATCGGTAGGCTCGCAGTCGGCGATCCGGCTACTCGGCCGGGTCCTGGCGGGCGAATCATGCGGGCGCTACCGCCCGTCCTCAGCCTCCGCCCACTCGATCGGGATGCCCGTGACCGCCGAGTAGAGCACGTCCGGACAGAGGTCGGCGCCGCTGGGCCACTCGATCGTGCCGGACTCCGGATTCACGCGCACGCGCGAGAACTCGCGCTCGCTCCGCAGGGGCTCGAAGACCCCCGTGAAGGAGCGCACGACCTTGGCGATGTCGAGGTCGCCCTCGACGCCGTCCTCGAACCGCAAGTGTACCCAGTGACCTCCGAGGGGGCGGACTTCGACGACGTCCTTCAGCATGGGTCACTCCAGGGGCTGGATCGGATGCAACCGCTCTCTTGTTCGTGTCCTCTTCCAGTTCTCACGAAGCTCGGCCTGATGGAGAGCCGTCCATTACAGGACGAGCCCGAGAACTCTGGAAGGCAAGCGGCCGTTCAGCACGGTCATCGATTCTATCCCCACCTGGGCGAAGTGGTTGCCGTAGCGGACATGGAAGTGAGAGGGAAGAAGGTCATCGGGGTACATGGTCACGACGATTCCGAAGAAGCGGCTGATCTCGGGCATGGCCGGCAAGACGGCCCTTTCCTGCATCGGTTTCACCTCGACGGGGTATTGCGCCGGATTCCTGCATCCCGGAGCCTCCGGCCGGGATCGGTGAGGCACCATGGAATCCTCACGCTCTCCGATGTCCGGGACCTTGCCCCTCTCGCCTGAGCAACTCGCCGCGGAGGGCGCTTCGCTTCGCGCTCTCGCCCAGGGACTTCTGCGCGATCCGCACGCGGCCGAGGACGTCGTCCAGGAGACCTGGCTCACCGCGCTCGTTCGCGCCCCGGACGCCCCGCGTCGGATCGGCGCCTGGCTCTCGGCCGTCGCTCGCAGCTTCGCCCTGAAACGCCTGCGCGGGGACCGGCGCCGGCAGCGGCACGAGATCCTGGGCTCGCGCCCGGAGGCGATCGAGGAGGAGCGGGGGAGCGAGGAGCGTGCGCGAGCGCTGCGCTCGGTCGCCGACGCCCTGTTCGAGCTCGACGAGCCGTACCGCACGGCCTTGATGCTGCGCTACTTCGAGGGACTCACGCCGCGCGCGCTCGCGCGTCGCCTCGGCGTTCCCGAGCCGACGGTGAAGAGCCGGCTCGCGCGCGGGCTCGTGCGCCTGCGCCTGAGCCTCGAGACGACCTCCGCGCGAAGCGGCGACACCGGCTGGCGTGACGCGCTGGCGCTGCTCGCAGGTCTGCCTTTGCCCGCGCCCGTCGCGCCCGCCGGCGCGGGGGCGCCGACAGGAGGCGCGAGCGCCGCGCCGGGCGCGAGCCACCTCGCGCCCGCCGGAGGCCTCGGTCTTGCCCTGAAGATCGTCGGCGCGGCCGGCGGAGCGGCGCTCGTCGTCCTCGCCCTGCGCTCCACGCTCGAGGCGAATCGTCCCGGGCTTGCACCGGCCGGGCCGGGGCGGGCCGCGATCCTCGCGGCCTCGCTCGGCGGAGAGTCCCCCGTCCAGGACGGGGCGAAGGCTCCCGGGGAATCGCACGTGGCTCCCGCGCCGGGCGAGCGACGCGAGGTCGCGAGCGGCGCGACGTCGAGTCCCGCCCTCCTTCTCTTGCCCGCGGAGCCGTCCTTTCCCTATGCGATCTCCGGGGTGCTCCTCGACGCGGACGACGTGCCCCTCGCGGGCGCCGTGGTCTACCTCGGTCCGAGGCTGCACGGCCTGAACCGCGCGGCCGAGACCGATGCATCGGGCCGATTCTCCGTCTCCTTCCGCGGCCGGCGGCCGTCGATGGACGTCGCCTTCACCGCGGAGCACGGCGGTCGCTGGCTGGGCCTGCGCGAGCTGCACCTCTCGTCGGGGAAGGAGGTCCGCGTGCGCGCCGGCTTCCCCGACCCGAGCGCGCCCGTCGCGGCCTTCGACATGGCGTCGGAGGTCGAAGAGGGCTCCGCGCCGGGTGCGGGCGGAGCGACTCTCTCCAGGGCCGTCCTCTTCGGAGGGTTCTCCTCGGGAGTTCCCGAGCCCCTGGGCCGCGCTCCGGCTCTGGGTCGGGACGGCGAGTCGAGCTACTTCGTCACCGGGACGCCAGCCGGATGCCCGGGGCGAGACCTCACGGAAGTGGAAGGAATGCTCCTCGATCGTCTTCGAGTCCGCGCCGTTGCGGCAGGAATCGAGCCCGGCGCCTACCTCGAGTTCGCAGGGGATCTCGGTGGCGGCGGTGCGGTCCTGGTCGGAGCCGACCTCGAAGGCGACTGGGCCTACACGATCGGGATCGGCACTGGCACTTCGGAAGTGCACCTCGAGACGACGAGCCAGGATCCGCCGCCGGCCGTCGAGCTCGAGGGCTTCGTGCTCGAAGCCTTCGGTCGTCCCGTCTCGGGCGCGCTGGTCGGCCACGGGGCGCCCGGAGCCGCGTTCTCGCTCGCGACGCGCACGAACGAGGACGGGAGCTTCCGGCTCGCGCCGCTCGCCGCGGGCGAGCTCTTCGTGCGGGCAGGCGGCGGCGATCACGGCATCGCCGCCGCGCGCCTCGTGCTCGAGCCGGGGGAGCGCGCGACCTGGACGGCGCGCCTCGAGTGCGGAGAGGAGATCCGCGGCCGGCTGGTCGATCCGCGCGGGAAGCCGGTCGCTGGCCGCCTGCTCGAGGTCGTCGGCCGCGCGCCGCTCGAGTGCTGGAGCGACTTCACGCGCACGGACGAAGAGGGGCGCTTCGCGGTGCCGAATTGCCCGCGCCTCCCCTGCCAGGTGCGCATCTTCCCGGAGGGCGTCTTCGACGACTTCCCCGCGACGGTGGTCGAGGGCGTCTGGCCCGGTCCCGAGCTCGGCGACCTCGTGCTCGGCGAGGAACCGCGAGCGGGCGCGCTCGAGCTCGCCGTGCTCGATGCCGCCGGCGTGCCGGTCTCCGACGTCGAGGCCCGCGTCTGGCGTCAGGGCTCGGGCCACGCCCGTTTCGCAGCACGCGTCGATGGCGACGCGGACGTCCGCTGGCGGCTCGCCGGGCTTCCCTCGGGTGCCTACGAGGTCGAAGTCGGGACGCCGCTCGGATGGCGCGATCTCGGGCGAGTCTTCGTGACCTCGGGCGAGACCCTCGAGATCGGCCAGGTGATCTACGATCGCCCCGGGGCCGTCGAGCTCGCGGTCGAGACCGGCGAAGGCGGTCCTTCCGGGCAGCTCGCCCCCGTGATCTGGCGCGAGCACGGCGACGTCTTCAGCCACTGCGGTGCAGTTTCCGATCCCTGGACCACGGTCCTCGCGCCGGGCGACTACCGCGTCATCGCGGCGTCCGGCAAGGCGAGCGCGAGTCTTCCCCTGAGGATCCGCCCGAGCACGACCGAGATCCTGGCCGTCGACGTGGATGCGACGGGCGCGCTCGAGGTCCGGACGGAGGGTTCGCGAGCGCGGCCCGAACCGTACGACGATCCGGCGCTGCTCCAGTCCTGCTCCGCGTGCCATGCTCCGGTCGTGCAGGCCGGAGCGGGGGGCTTCTGAGTCTGTGGCGGCGCCGGAGCGGCGTCAGCCCCCGTCCGGCTCGAGCGCGACGCCGAGCAGCTCCTCGCACAGCGCGCCGAGCGGGTGCGGCAGCGCCGCGTACTCGCTCGTGTTCACCTGCACGGCGACCGCGATCCGGTGCTCGGGCCAGTAGCGCATCTCCGTGAGATACCCCGGGAAGAAGCCGGCATGGCCCCACGCTTCCCCGTGGGACGTCGACCCGATCTCGCACGCGAGGCCGTAGCGCATCCCCGGTCCGAGCTCGCGCGAGGCGTCCTTGCCCGCGACCATCTTGGCGCGCGTCTCGGGCTCGAGCAGCGGGCCCTCGTAGAGCGCCTTCGCCCAGCGAGCGAGCGCTCCCCCGTTGTCGGCGAAGCCGCCGCCCGCCCATTCGAACTGCGGATTGAGGAAGAAGCGCTCGTCGGCGTCGAGGGTCTTGTCCGGCGCGTGGAACGGGTTCTCCAGGCCGAGGTAGCCCGGAACGAGGCCGGGGATGTCGCGCGAGTCCTGCGGGACGATGCCGAAGAGCTCGAGCGGCGCGAGGATCCGGCGCTCGATCTCCTCGTAGCAGGGCTTCTTCGTGATGCGCTCGACGACCATCCCGAGCAGGACGAAGTTCGTGTCGGAGTAGGCGACGCCCTCGCCCGCCGCGAACGGAGGCGACCTGTCGAGGATGTAGAAGGGCCGCTAGGCGAAGTCCTCGGCTCGGCCGTGCGCCCCGGGCGGAACGGAGGTCGGGTCGTTCGAGGCTTGCGTCGCCGGCTGCTGCATGGGACGACTTGAGCATGTCGCCGCGGATCTGCATCGCGCTCGGGGCTCTCTCGGCCGGGATCGGGGTCGCGCTCGGCGCCTTCGCCGCCCACGCGCTGCACGATCGACTGGAGTCGGCCGGACAGCTCGCGAACTGGGAGACCGCCGTGCGCTACCAGGTCTGGCACGCGCTCGCCCTCGTCCTGGTGGGGATCCTGCGCGAGCGCCGCGGCGGCCTCGGCTTCAGTGCCTGGGCTTTCGCCGCCGGAACGCTCCTCTTCTCGGGCTCGATCTACTGCCTCGCGCTCGGCGTGCTGCGCTCCGTCATGGGGCCGGTCACGCCGCTCGGCGGAGCGTTGCTCCTCGCTGGCTGGCTCGCGCTCGCGTGGAGCGCGTTCCGGCGTCCGCCGAACGCTCGCGAGTGAGCCGATCACCCGCCTCCGCGTCCAGGAGAAGGCTTCCTTCGGCCTTGGAGCCCCTGCACGCGGCGGCTAGAGTCCCCGCTTCGAATGCCCCAGGGGACGTCTTGGAAGAGAGCGCCGTTTCAGAGCCCACGGTGGACGACCTGCGCGAGGTCTGGTCCATCCTCGACCTCGAGGAGCGGCTCGAGGGATTCGCGAGCCTCTCGCGCGACGACGCCACGGATTTCTTCCTCGCGCTCCCCCCGGACAGCCAGGCCGAGATCCTCCGCTCGCGACCGCCGGTAGGCAGGCGCGTCTGGCTGCGGCTGCTCGCGCCCGACGACGTCGCCGACGTCCTGCAGGAGTTCCCGGCGGAGGAGCGCGAGGGTCTGCTCGCGCTGATCGACAACCCGACGCGCCACGAGGTGATCGCGTTGCTCGCCTACGCCGAGGACCAGGCCGGCGGTTTGATGAGCCCGCGCTTCGCCCGCGCCCGCCCGGAGATGACGGTCGACGAGGCGATCCGCTACGTGCGCCGGCAGGCGCGCGATCATCTCGAGACCGTCTACTACGTCTACGTGATCGACGCCGAGCAGCGGCTGCTCGGGGTGGTCTCCTTCCGCGAGCTGCTCACCGCGCCGGAGCAGAAGCTCGTGCGCGACGTGATGCAGTCCGACGTGGTCAGCGTCCCGGCGGACATGGACGACGAGGCGGTGGCCAAGGTCATCGCCGAGCACGACCTGCTCGCGGTCCCGGTCGTCGACGGGGCGGGCCGCATCCAGGGCATCGTCACGATGGACGACATCGTCGACGTCGTGCAGTCGGAGGCCACCGAGGACATCCAGAAGCTCGGCGGCATGGAAGCGCTCGAGATGCCGTACATGCAGACCGGCTTCCTGCCGATGCTGAAGAAGCGTGCTGGCTGGCTCGCCGTGCTGTTCCTGGGCGAGACGCTGACCGCCACGGCCATGGCGCGTTACCAGGACGAGCTCGCGCACGCGGTGGTGCTCGCGCTCTTCGTCCCGCTGATCATCTCGAGCGGCGGCAATTCGGGCTCGCAGGCCTCCACGCTCGTGATCCGCGCCATGGCGCTGGGCGAGGTGCGCCTGCGCGACTGGTGGCGCATCGTGCGCCGCGAGCTCGCCGCGGGGCTCGCCCTCGGCGTCGTGCTGGCCGTGATCGGCCTCCTGCGCATCGGGATCTGGCAGAGCGTGTTCGGCACCTACGGCTCGCACGCCGGCCTCGTGGCCGCCACGGTGGCGCTGAGTCTCGTCGGCGTCGTCACCCTCGGCACGGTGACCGGCTCGATGCTGCCCTTCGTGCTGCGGCGTTTCGGCTTCGACCCGGCGAGCGCGTCGGCGCCCTTCATCGCCACGATCGTCGACGTGACGGGCCTCGTGATCTACTTCAACGTGGCGGCGCTGCTGCTCGGGGGCGTGCTGCTGTAGCGGCGCGGGCGAGCGACCGGATGTGACGCTCCGCGCAAGCCCTCGCCGCTGGATCCGATTCCTCCACTGGTCAGGCCACTCCCCCGTGCACGAGCCCCACAAGACCCAGGGCGGGATCCGCGGCGCGCTCCTGCTCCTCGCAGGCTGGGCTCGCCGTCGGGCTCGCGGCCGTGGGCGTGTTCCTGCCGCTCCTGCCGACCACGCCGTTCCTGCTGCTCGCCGCGGCGTGCTTCGTGCGCTCCTCGCCGCGGCTCCACGCCCGGCTCCTCGCGCACCCGCGCCTGGGGCCGTTCCTCGAGCAATGGCGGCGCGAGCGCAGCGTGCCGCTCGCCGCCAAGCGGCGCGCCTACGTGCTCGTGATCCTGTGCTTCGCGCTCTCGATCACGCTCGCGAAGGGCCTCGCCGTGCGCCTCGCGCTCGGCGTCCTCGGCCTCGTGCTGCTCGTGTTCCTCGCGTGCCTGCGGACGGAGAGCGGGAGCAAGGGAACCTGAGCAACCCTCGTCCACCGGCCGATTCACTCTGGATGCTTCGCACCGCCACGCCAGGGAACCCCGGGGATTCGTTGCCAGAGGCTCCTGGTGCGCCAAGCCGATGTGGCGTAGGTTTGTTTCCTGAAACCCACGCAGGGCCTCGAGGTCAACGGGGACATGAGAATGGCGAAAGAATTCGACGTGATCATCGAGCGCGACTCCGAAGGGTACTTCGTGGCCTCGGTGCCGGCCTTGAAGGGCTGCCATACCCAGGCCAAGTCCCTGGACGAATTGATGGAGCGGGTGCGGGAAGCCATCGAACTCTATCTGGAGGTACAGGGGCCCGCCCCCGAGTCGCTCGACTTCGTCGGCGTGCAACGCGTGCGCGTGGCGTGAGCGAGAGACACCCGCGAGTTACGGGCAGAGAGCTCGTGAGAGCCCTCGGGAGGCTGGGCTTCGAAATCGTCCGGATCCGGGGAAGCCATCATTTTCTCCGTCACCCGGATGGGCGGACCACGGTCGTGCCCGTTCATGGAGGCGAGTCGATCGGACCAGGTCTGCTCGCCGCGGTCCTCCGGGATTGTGGGATCAATACGGCGGATCTCCGGGGGAAGCTGTGAGCCTCGGATGACACCCCATTCGCCACGCACCCAGGATCGCCCCCAAGACGCCAGGAGCGGCTTCTTCCGTGAAGGGCCCTGCAAGGACGAGTGCTACCGGTTGATCCGCGACGAAGAACGACTTGCCCCTTTCCGAGAGGATGTCGAGGCGCTTTGGCGTCGATCACGGGAATTCGTCGAGGAGGGACTCCCCGATCGCGCGTGCTACGAGTTTCATGCATGCTTCTGGGAGATGCATCTCGCGGCGTCCCTGCTTGCGCATGTGAGCCTCGTGCCGACAAAGAAGCGCAAGTTCAGGAGCAGAGGGCCGGATTTCCAGGTTGGGAACATCGATGCGTGGATCGAAGCAATCGTGGCGACCCCAGGGGAAGGGGAGAACCGCGTGCTCGAAGGGGTTCCTGGAGTTGTTCGGTCTGTCCCCGATGACGGAATCAAGCTCAGGCTCCTGAACACTCTTGCCTCGAAGCATGGGAAGTACAAGGAGTACATCGAGAATGGGGTGGTATCACCAGGAGAGCCCTTCGTCGTCGCCGTCAATGGTGCACTCGTCCCCAGTGCGCGGTTGGAGCAGGAAGTACCTCGGATCGTGCGTGCTCTCTACCCGGTCGGGCCCATGGCTATCCCTGTCAACCCAAGGACGAACGAATGGGGAGAGCCCTACTACACATACATGGGAGATGTAGCGAAGGCGTCCGGAGCCTTGGTTTCGAATCGCGCCTTTCTGGATGACGACCTCAGTGGAATCAGTGCAGTCCTCTATTCGGTTGCCGACGCGCTGAACCCGGGCCATGGCCTGGTCTGTGTACACAACAAGATGGCGAGGAATCCTCTACCGCACGGATTCATCAGTAGCGGCGTCGAGTACATTCCAATGGGAGACGAACAACTGCGAGCGGTCCGACATTCCACATGAGGGGAGGCGAGGCCTGACGCATCGAACTGAGCGCACCCTTCTCGTTATCGATTCCGTGCGGTGAGACCGCGGGCTACTCGTGTCAAAGCGAGCGCACCAGGGCGAGCATCGCTTCGCTGATCGCCGTGGACTCTGGCGGGGTCGTGCAGGCCGGCGGCATGGCGTAGAGGACGTTGCCGAGCGGGCGCAGGAGGACGCCGCGCTCGAGCGCGGCCTGGCGCAGGCGGAGCGAGAGCGAGGAGGCGTAGCCGGCGTCGTCGGGCTTCGTGCGGAGCTCGATGGCGACGATGCCGCCCAGGCGGCGGATCTCGAGGACGCGCTCGTCTCCCTTCAGGGCGGCGAGGCCGTCTTCGATGCGGTGGCCGATCGTGCGCAGCTTGACGACGGTGTCGTTCTCGTAGCAGAGCGCAAGCGAGGCCGAGGCCACGGCGCAGGCGATCGGGTTCGCGGTGAACGTGTGGCCGTGGGGGAAGAAGTGCGCGCTCGCCGCTTCCGCGGAGGATCCGCTCGAGCCATGGAACGCGCGGAAGACCTCCTCGGTCGTCACCGTCGCCGCGAGCGGGAGCATCCCGCTCGTGATCGCCTTGCCGAGGCACAGGAAGTCCGGCGTGATCGGCGCCTGGTTGCACGCGAAGAGCGCGCCCGTGCGGCCGAAGCCGGTCAGGACCTCGTCGGCGATCAGGAAGAGGCCGCGCTCGGTGCAGAGCTTGCGCGCCTCGACTAGGAAGGAGGCCGGGTGCATGCGCATGCCGGCTGCTCCCTGGACCAGCGGTTCGACGATGAACGCGCAGGCGCGGCTCCCGAGCCGGTCGAGCGTCTCGCGCAGCCGCTCCGCGTCGGGCGGCACACGCGCGACCTCGAAGAGGAGTCGCGAGTAGGGCTCGAAGAACGGCAGCGGATCGCCGACCGACATCGCGCCGAAGGTGTCGCCGTGGTAGCCGCCCTCGAGCGCGACGAAGACCGTGCGCCCGGGCTCGCCGCGCAGGGCGCAGGCGTGGTAGGCCATCTTGAGCGCGACCTCGACCGCGGTCGAGCCGTCGTCGGAGTAGAAGACGCGCTTCAAGCCCTTCGGGACGACCTCGACGAGCTCCTCGGCGAAGCGCACGGCGCTCTCGTGCGTCGCGCCGGCGAAGAGCACGTGGTCGAGCTCGCGGGCCTGGCGCGCGAGCGCCTCGACGAGCACCGGATGAGCGTGCCCGTGCAGGCACGACCACCAGGAGGAGATCGCGTCGAGGAGCACGCGCCCGTCGGCGAGGTGGAGCCGCGCGCCCTCGGCGCGCACGACCGGCAGGGGATCGGGCTCGATCCCGTGACGCGTGTAGGGATGCCAGAGGACCTTGCGGTCGCGCTCGAGGAGCCCGCGGGAATCGTGGAGGTCGCTCACGGCTCGGAGAGCTCCTGGAGGTCGTTCATCGCGGCAAAGAGACTCTTCCGTCTCCTCGGCGGGCATTCAAGCCTCGAAGAGCTCTGCGAGCGCGTTCCGCTCCAGCCAGTCCGCGAGCGAGCGAGGGCCGAGCTCCGCGAAGGGCGGCAGCTCGAAGATCCGCTCGACGCCCGATGTCTTGGCCAGCGTCTCGCGGTTCGACGCGTGCGGCTCGCCGACGAGGAAGAGCGCGCGCGGCTCGAGGTGGCGCGCGCGCAGCGCCTCGAGCGTGAGCAGCGTGTGGTTGAGCGTGCCTAGGCCCGAGCGCGCCACGAGCACGAGCGGGGCGCCGATGCGCTCGAGCCAGTCGGCCTGCGTCGCGAGCGCGGGTTCGGTCGCGTAGGGCACGAGCAATCCGCCGGCGAGCTCGATCACGATGCGGCTCTCGAGCGTGCGCAGCAGCCCGCCGAGCCCTTCCTCGATCCTGCGCGGATCGATCACGTGACCCGCGCGCGCGGCCGCCTCGTGCGGCGAGGCGGGCTGATCGAATTGCCACGCCGGGCGCAGGAGCTCGTGCGGCGCGGCCTCGGCGAGCGCGGCGACCGTCTTCGTGTCGCTCTCGGTCCCGGTCTGCACCGGCTTCCAGTAGGCCGCGGGGCCGAGCTTCTTCGCAGCGCGGAGCAGGAGCGCTGCCACGACCGTCTTGCCGACGCCCGTGTCGGTGCCGACGACGAACAAGGCTCGGCGAAGCGCCCGCTTCGACGGCTTCCGACTTTCCGTCGGCGGCGCATGCTTCACCGGCGCCTTGCTCGCTGCCGGCGAGTCCTCTCCGGCCGGCCTCGGCGAGGATTTCGCCGGCGCTCCGTTATCCGCCGACGAGCCGCCGTGCTCCTGGGCCAGAGCCCGCTTGGCTCCGCCCTTGCGCGGCCTCGCCTGCTCCTCGCCGGTCTCCGCCGAGCCAGCTTTCGCGAGCGCTCGCGCGAGATCGTCGCACTCCGCGTCCGTGTTGAACGCGTGCACCACGATCCGTAGCGCCGACTCGTCCGAAGGAACCGTCGGCGGGCGCACGGCGCGCACGTCGAGGCCTTGGCGGGAGAGGGCTCCGGCGAGCTCGAGTGCCTCCTTGGCATCTCCCACGGGGTAGGGCACGATCGCGCCGGCCGGCCGGGGGAGTCCGAGCCGTTCCGCGAGGTCGCGTGCGCGGCGCAGCACGAGCTCGCGCTCCGCATCCATGACCTGCGCGAGCTCGATCGCCCTCGCCAGCGCCGCGGCCGTGGCCGGGGGGGGCGCGGTCGTGAAGAGGAACGAGCGCGCGCGGTTCAACAGGTGCTCGCGCAGCGTCGCGCTGCCGACCACGAAGGCCCCGCCGACGCCGAGGGCCTTGCCGCCGGTGACGATGCGCGCGGCGAGCGCGGGGGACTCGCTTCCGTGCGCGGCAGAGGCTCCGCGTCCGTGTGGTCCGAGGAGACCCGCGGCGTGGGCTTCGTCGACGGCGAGCCAGGCGTCGTGCCTCTCGCAGATCCTCGCCAGCGCGGCGAGATCCGGCGCGTCGCCGTCCATGCTGAAGACGCCCTCGGTGAGCACGAGCCTCCGGCGCGCGGTCCGCGCGCGCTCGAGGGCGCGCTCGAGCTCTTCGAGGTCCAGGTGCCGGTGCACGAAGACGCGCGCGCGGGAGAGCCGCGCCGCGTCGACGAGCGAGGCGTGGTTCTTCTCGTCGGAGAAGAGCGCGTCGCCGCGCTCGACGAGCGCCCCGACGAGGCCCAGGTTCGCCTGATAGCCGGAGGGGAAGAGGAGCGCCGCGTCCGTCCCGAGCCACTCGGCCGCCGCGCGCTCGGCGCGCTCGTGCTCGACGGAGCCGCCGCCGAGCAGGCGCGAGGCGCGCGCGCCGGCCCCGTGCTCGAGGAGCGCGCGTCGTGCGGCCTCGACCACCTCCGGATGGCGCGCGAGCCCGAGGTAATCGTTCGAGACGAAGTCGACGCCCGTCCGCCCGTTCGCGAGCGTGCGGCGCAGCCCGGCCGCTTCCCAGCGGGCGAGCTCCTGCGCCAGCGTCTGGTCGAGGGGCGTCATCGTTCTCACCTAGAGAAGTACGCTCGCGCGAAACCGCCCGTCGCGACCACGGCCCGGGAACGCGTTTATTCGCACGGGCGCTCTAGCGCTCGGTCCGGATCGCCTCGAGCCCGAGCTTGGCGAGGAGCTTCGCGTCGCTCGCGGGCTCCGGATTGGGCGTCGTCAGGAGCTCGTCGCCGACGAAGATCGAGTTCGCGCCGGCCAGGAAGGCGAGCGCCTGCGCCGCTTCGTGCATCTGGGTGCGTCCGGCGGAGAGGCGGATCACCGCCCGCGGCATCAGGATGCGCGCGGCCGCGACGGCGCGCACGAGCTCGGTCCAGTCGAGCTCGGGCGAATCCCCGAGCGGCGTGCCCGCGATCGGGACGAGCGCGTTGATCGGCACGCTCTCGGGCTGCGGCTCGAGCCGGGCGAGCTCGCACAGGAGCTCGGCGCGCTGCGCGCGCGATTCGCCCATGCCCAGGATCCCGCCCGAGCACACGTGGATCCCGGCCGCGCGCACCGCGGCGAGCGTCGCGAGGCGCTCGTCGTAGGTGCGCGTCGTGACGATCTCGCCGTAGAAGCTGCGGCCCGTGTCGAGGTTGTGGTTGTAGAAGTCGAGCCCCGCGTCGGACAGGCGCCGCGCCTGGGGCTCGGTGACCATGCCCAGCGTCACGCAGGTCTCGAGCCCGAGCTCCTTCACTCCGCGCACCATCTCGAGCACACGTTCGAACTCCGCGCCGTCCTTCACCTCGCGCCAGGCGGCGCCCATGCAGAAGCGATCGGCGCCGTTCGCCTTGGCGCGCGCGGCTTCCGCGAGCGCCTCCCCGACCCCGAGCAGCCGCTCGCGCTCGACCGACGTCTTCCAGTGCGCGCTCTGGGAGCAGTAGCCGCAGTTCTCCGGGCACCCGCCGGTCTTGATCGAGAGCAGCTGGGAGCACTGCACGCGCCGCGGGTCGTGGTGGGCGCGGTGCACCGACGCGGCCTCGAACGCGAGATCGAGCAGCGGGCGTTCGAGGAGCGCCTCGACGTGCTCGGGAGCGAGGAGGGCCAGGAGGGATCGGGTGGCGACGGCCTTCGAACCGGTCATGGGCGGCGGATTGTAGCCTGGCCGGCGTCTCGTTCCGCTCGGGGCGGCGCGAGTCGGGCCGGGGCGCACCTCCGCTTTCGCACGGGGCACGCGCCGCCGAAGCTCGCTATCCTGTTCGCCCCATGCCGGGCAAGCCCGACAAGAAGACCCATCGCAGGAGGGGGGTCGAGGCGCCGCCGGAGGGCGCGGAGCCGGACGGCCGCAAGCCCAACTACTGGGAGTACATCCGGGTCGAGGAGCTGCTCGCGCTCCAGTCGGGCCTCGAGCGCGACGAGTCGAAGCTCACGAACGACGAAGTGCTCTTCGTGACGGTGCACCAGGTCTTCGAGCTCTGGTTCAAGCTGATCCTGCGCGAGCTCCACGCCCTGCGCGACTTCTTCAAGCGCGAGCGGGTCGAGGAGCAGGCGCTCGCCAACGCCGCGCGCAGCATCCGGCGGGTGATCACGATCCTGAAAAGCGCGGTGAAGCACTTCGAGGTGGTCGAGACGCTCACCACGCGCGAGTACCTGGGTTTCCGCAACAAGCTCATGCCCGCCAGCGGCTTCCAGAGCGCGCAGCTGCGCCAGATCGAGATCGTGCTCGGGCTCTCCGACGAGGAGCGCATCCCGCTCGGGCCCGGCGAGGACTACCTCGATGCGTTGCGCGCCCACGACGGGAGCGAATCGGTCGCCATGCGGCAGGTCCTCGCGGAACGGCGCGGCGGACCGAACCTGCTCGAGGCGGTCGAGAACTGGCTCCACCGCACGCCGATCGACGGGGTCGGACCGAACGGCTCCGGCTCGCGGGCGGTGGTCGACCGGTTCGTGGAGGCCTACGTGGCGGCCAGCGCGCGCGAGGTGGACGAGACCCTGGCCTACGCGCTCGCTCGGGCGCAAAGGCCGGAGGACCGCCAGCGGCTCGAGAGCCGCTACGCGGCCGAGAAGGCCGCCATCCGGGGCTTCCTCGCTCCTTCCGAGCGCGAGGGCGGCGAGCGCCGGCGGCGCATCCGCGCGGCGACGCTCTTCATCCTCTCCTATCGCGAGCTGCCGCTGCTCGCCTGGCCGCGCGAGGTGCTCGACGGCCTGGTCGAGCTCGAGCAGGCGCTCCTGGTCTTCCGCCAGCGGCACGCGCGCATGGTCGAGCGCGTGATCGGGCGGCGCACCGGGACCGGCGGATCGAGCGGGGTCGACTACCTCGACTCCACCGCGCTCGCCTACCGGATCTTCAAGGACCTGTGGGCCGCGCGCACCTACCAGATCCGCCGCGTGGCGAACCCCGAGCTCGAGAACGCGGGCTTCTACGGGTTCTTGAACGCCTAGTCGGGGCCCATGGGCCGTGAGCCCGTGCCCTGTCGACGACCGGCCAGGTTTGGTAAAAGGCTCTGGATGTCGGCGCCTGCCAGGAACCGAGAAGAAGTGATCCAGCGATTGGTCTCGGCCAAACCGGAGATCCTGGCTCTTGGAGTTCGCCGCTTGGCCCTCTTCGGGTCCTTCGTTCGGAATGAAGCCAGGGCAACGAGCGACGTGGATGTGCTCGTCGAGTTCGATCCGAAGCACAAGTCGTACGACCGTTTCCTCGAGCTTTCCGAGCTGCTCGAGCGCTTGCTCCAACGCCCAGTGGAGGTCGTCACCACCGAAGCACTGAGTCCCTATATCGGTCCGTACATCCTTGCCGAGGCGGAGGATGTCGTTCGAGCCGCTTGAGTACCTCCGGCACGTCCTGGCCGAGGTCGACTACTTGGTCGGGAGCAGCGCAATCGTCCGGAAAGAAAGGTTTCTTCGAGACGAAACCTTGCGACGTGCCTTCGTGAGAAGCCTCGAGATCATCGGCGAGGCGGCGAAGAAGGTGCCGGACGGTTTTCGTGCTGCACATCCCGAAGTGGAGTGGAAGGCGATGGCCGCCATGCGCGATCGACTGATCCATGGGTACTTCGGCGTCGACTACGAGCTCGTCTGGGACGTGGTCCAAGAGAAGATTCCCGCTCTGAAGAGGCAGATCGAAGCCATCCTCGAGGAACCGCGATAGGAGAAGCTCCAGAGGTCAGTGATCAGCGGTCCTCAAGGAGGCTGCACGATTCCTTGACCGTTCCTTGATCCGCTCTTCGTCCAATCCTCGCCCTTGAACCAGCGACCCGCCAAGGAACCCGCGCGCAAGTCGAGCGTGCTCGTCATCGAGGACGATCCGGACATCGTCGAGGTCGTGCGCTACAACCTCGAGCGCGAGGGTTTCCGCGTGCTGGACGCGCGCGACGGCGAGCGCGGCCTCGACCAGGCGCGGCGCGCCGAGCCCGACCTGATCCTGCTCGACCTGATGCTGCCGGGCATCGACGGCCTGGAGGTGTGCCGGCGCCTGCGGGCGGCGGACGAGACCCGCGCCGTCCCGGTGGTCATCCTGACGGCCAAGAGCGAGGAGGCCGACGTCGTCGTGGGGCTCGAGATGGGCGCCGACGACTACCTCACCAAACCCTTCAGCCCGCGCGAGCTCGTGGCGCGCGTCCGGGCGGTGCTCCGGCGCGTGAACCGCGCCGGCGAGCGGGGCGGGAAGACGCGCATCGAGATCCACGACCTGGTGCTCGACTCGACGCGCTTCGAGGCGCTCCACCAGGACGAGCTCGTCCCGCTCACGCGCGCCGAGTTCCGCCTGCTGTGGGCGCTCGTCCAGCGGCCGGGCCGGGTCTACTCCCGCAGCGAGCTCGCCGACGAGATCACGGCCGGCGAGAGCCTGATCATCGACCGCAACGTCGACGTGCACGTCAGCTCGATTCGCAAGAAGCTCGGCGTAGCGGGTAAGGTGATCGCGACCGTCCGCGGCGTCGGATACAAGTGCGTCGACTGAAGTTCCTCCGCTCGCGCTTCTTCTTCAGCCTGTGCGCGTCCTACGCGGCGGTGCTCCTGGTGACGGCCGTGCTGGTCGGCGTCCTGGTCGACCGCCGGCTCTCGCGCTCGCTGCTCGACGAGCTGCGGTCCTCGCTCGAGAAGGAGTGCCTGATCCTGCAGCCGCTCGCCGAGCGCACGTTCCGCGGCGAGGAGCCCGACGCCCAGGCCGTGCTCGCGCGGCTGGATCGGGAGACGGGCCTGCGCATCACGCTGATCCGCCCGGACGGGTCGGTGCTCGGCGATTCGGAGGCCGATCCGGCGGGCATGGAGGATCACGCCAGCCGCCCGGAGGTCCGGGAGGCGCGCGGGGGAGGATTCGGGGTGGCGCGGCGTCTCAGTCGCACTGTGGGGCACGAGATGCTCTACGTGGCGCACGAGCTCCGCGCGGACGAGACGGTCCTGGGCACGATCCGCGTCGCGCTCCCGACCGCCCTCGTCGACGAGCAGCTCGAGGAGACGCGCAATTCCGTCCTGATCGGGACCTCGGCGAGCTTCCTCGTGGCGCTCCTCATCGGGGTCCTGCTGGCGAAGAGGTTCACCCAGCCGCTGGAGGCGATCACGGCCGTGGCCGCGGACTTGCGCGCCGGGCGCTTCGACGCGCGCGTCTCGGTACGTCGCGAGGACGAGATCGGCGTGCTGGCCGAGACGCTGAACGGCCTGGCGGAGGAGCTGACCCGGCGCATTGCCAGCCTGTCCCAAGAGGACGCGAAGCTGCGCGCCATGCTGGCCGGGATGATCGAGGGCGTCGTGGCGGTCGACGGGGAGGATCGCATCCTGTTCGTCAACTCGGCCGCGCGCACCGTGCTCCAGCTCGAGGAGTCCGCCCTCGAAGGGCGGCGCCTGTGGGAGGTCGCTCCGATCGGGGAGCTCGAGGCACTCCTGCGGGACGTGCGCGCGTCCTCCCTGCCCGAGCGGCGGGAGATCGAGCTCTTCCGCGGCGAGCGCGAGCGCGTGATCGGCGTCCACGCCAGCGCCTTCCTCGGCGGGGGGCGCGAGGGGCTGGTGATCGTGCTGCACGACGTCACCGAGCTGCGCAGGCTCGAGCGCATCCGCCGCGACTTCGTGGCGAACGTCTCGCACGAGCTCAAGACGCCCCTGACCTCGATCAAGGGCTTCGTCGAGACGCTGCTCTCGGGGGCGCTGCACGACGAAGAGAACAACGAGCGCTTCATGCGCCGGATCGACGCCAACGTAGAGCGCCTGAACCACCTGGTCTCGGACCTGCTCTCGCTCGCGCGCATCGAGTCCCAGGGCGAGCGCATGCCGCGCGCGGAGGTGGACTGGCGCTCGGTCCTCGCCGAGGTGGCCAAGCGCCACGAAGAGGCCTGCGCGAAGAAGGGGCTCGTCCTGGAGATGCGGGGAACGGAGCGCGAATGCCTGGTGCTCGGCGATCGCGAGGCGATGCTGCAGATCCTCGACAACCTGCTGGACAACGCCGTCAAGTACACGCCCGCGCCGGGGGCCGTGCGGGTGCGCCTGGCGGCGTCCGCGGGGCGCGGGGTGCTCCAGGTCGAGGACACGGGGATCGGCATCCCGCGCGAGCATCTCGAGCGCGTGTTCGAGCGCTTCTACCGCGTGGACAAGGCCCGCTCGCGCGAGGTCGGCGGCACGGGCCTCGGCCTCTCGATCGTGAAGAACCTGGTGAGGAACCTCTCGGGCGAGGTGCGGGTCGAGAGCGAGGTGGGGAAGGGCTCGACCTTCACGGTCGAGCTGCCGCTGGCTCGGCCCGCCGCGTCGGCCGCACGTGCCTGAAGGGACACGGGCCGCCCCCCTGGAGAGGGAGCGGCCCGGACCAGGTCATCCCCGTGGACCTGTCTCCTATCCGGAGTGGGCCGGAGTGGGCCGGAGTGGGAAAGGAGGGCTCGTGGCGCAGGCGCCTCGTTCCAGGCGCACGATGGGTGAAGATCAGAAGTCCACTTGCCAGCGGATCATCAGGGCCGTGGCATCGTCGTCCACACCCGCAGAGGCGTCCTCCGCCGTCGACTGCACCACGTTCAACTGGACCCGCGAATGGGGGTTCAGGTACCAGTTGAGGCCGGCCGTGATGCCGTTCGCCTCCTGGTCGAAGGGACCGTCGTCGAAGTCGACCGCCGAGTAGCGCAGCGCTACTTCCCAGGCTCCGCCGAGCCCGCTGCCGGTGTAGTTCTCCGCCGGCTTCACGCGATCGAACTTGGCTCCCTTGGCCTTGTAGGCGCGGGACTCGCCCGTGAGGAACCAGCTCACGAAGGCGTAGTAGCCCGAGAGATCGGCGTCCATCCCCCCGTTGACCGAGTCGAGGGAGGCCATCATGTACTCGCCCTGGACCGAGAGGGGGCCGTTGACCCAGGCGACCTCCGCGCCGTAGAGGCTCGCGCCGTCGGTCGCGATCGAACCCGTGTCGACCACCCGGTCCAGCAGGTGGATCTCGGGGCGAGTTCGGAAACGTTCGTCGGAGAGGCCGGCCCGCTCGCTGGCGGCGATTCCGAGGTGGAGCACATCGCCGTCGTTTCCCAGGAAGGCGTGTGTGAGGCGGCCGGTCAGCGCGTACTCGCCGTCGCCCTTGTCGAGACCGATGTCGTTCGTGCGTCGGAACACCCCGAGGGCCCAGTGGGTGCTCTCCCCGAGGGTGTTCGCCATCATGATGCCGGAGTCGCGCGCGGGGGCGAAGGCCTCGCTGGGCATGGCGCGCTCCATGAAGGTGACGAAGCGGCTGCTCGTGAGCTCCTCGAGGCCGAACGGTTGCTTGAAGTGGCCCGCTTCGACCTTGCCTATCGAAGTCTGGATCCCGATGAGGACGTCGGTGAAGTCGGTCGTGTTGTTCTCCTCGCCGGCGAAGTCGTACTCGGCCTTGAAGTCGACCGCTTCGTACAGCTTGCCCTCGGCGAAGAGCCGAGCGCGCCGGAACTCGACGCCGTCCTCCGTGGTGACGGGATAGTTGTCGTCCGAACCGATGAAGGCGGCGTCGAATTGCAACCGACCGCCCCACTTGATCGTCATCTCTTCGCTCTGGACGATCGTCTTCAGGCTCTCGAGGAACGGGGACTCGATGCCCGAGGCTCTTGATGTGCCTTCCCCCGCACGGCCTTCCCCGGGGAGAGGGATCGAGGCCGGGCTCGGAGTCTCGGCCTCTTGACTTGCAGTCGACGCCGAGGCCAGGGCAACCATCGAGAAGGTCGCCGCCAGGGTGAGAGAGAGATTCATGATCTTTCGGTTTCCTCCAAGGGATCGATACAGGATCTCGAATGGTGGGCGGCACTCTAGGGCCCGGACCCGGAACGCGCCGTGAAGCATCGATCAATCGTGGGACAAGCCTCTTGATCGAGCAAAGAGCCTGCGGGTGAAGGGTGGCCCGCGGGAACGCGATCGGGGGATCGATGTGAAGAGACCCTCGTCCGAGCGGATCGAACGGTCGATCCGTGCGACATTGATCGATTCTTGACGATCGGTTCATCCGGGGTTGACGCCTCGGGACGAGGCTCACGGCCGTCCAGAACTCTCGTTCCCAACCCCACGAGGAGGATCCAATCCGTGAATCGCAACTCCTTCCTGGCCCTCGCGACGCTGCTCGCGGGCCCGACCTTCGCCCAGGCCGTCCAGGTCGACGCCAAGGCGAATCTGCGCGGCGCGTGCGCATCGACGGCGACCGCGAGATCGATCTCTCCGAGGTCGAGATCGAGGAGGAATGCCTCAAGGCCCTGGCCCTGCACCAGCCGGTCGCCACCGACCTGCGCTTCATCGCCGCCTGCCTCAAGATCAACAACGACCTCGAGCGCATCGCCGACCTGGCGGTGAACATCGCCGAGCGGGCGCTCTCGCTCTTCTCGCGCCAGGAGGCCGTGCCGGTCCCCGCGCGCTTCCACGACTTCATGGACTCGGCGGCGCGCATGCTGCGCGAGAGCATCGACGCCTTCGTGCGCGGCGACGCGCGCCTGGCGCGGGCCGTGTGCGCCAAGGACGAGGGCATCGACCAGACGAACCGCGAGATCATCGCCGAGCTCCTGCGGCGCATGCACGAGGACCCCGGGTGCATCGACCCGGCGCTGGAGCTCGTGAGCGTGTCGAAGAACATCGAGCGCATCGCCGATCACGCCACGAACATCGCCGAGGACGTGGTGTACCTCGTCGAAGGGGACATCGTCCGCCACCGGCTGGAGGTCTTGCGCTAGATCCTGCGCCGTTTGGCGTGAGAACGGCGCACGCGGATCCTCACCGCTTCGGCACGTCGTTCAGGCTCCAGTCGTAGTCGACGTAGGAGACCTTCGCCTTGCGCAGGAAGTCCGCGTCCTCCGGCGCGGCGAAGCGCACCAGGTACTCCTGCACGCTCTGCGCGTCGCGCTCGAAGTCCTCCGCGAACCACTCGAAGATCTCGGAGATCTCGATCCTTCCCCTGTCGCGCTGGAAGCGGTTGTGCTTCTCGTCCGCCACGAAGGCGCGCATCTGCTCGTCGAGCTGCTCGTCGAGCCGCTCCGCCACGAAGGCCTCGTTGCGCAGCGGCGGGCAGCTCGCCGAGGCGCAGTTGACGGCGGCGTGCACGCGCGCGTCCTTGAACTTCTTGCGCAGGATCCCGTGCTCGATGTCGTTCAGGGCGAGGTCCTCGTCCTTTCCATCCGGGTGGAAGGCCCGCATGGGGATGAACGCCTGCTCGAAGACCGTCTTGAGCCCCAGGGCCTTGTCGAGCTTGCGGATGCTCGCCAGCGGGTAGTTCTGGACCACCTTCTGGATCGTGTGGGCGTTGTAGGCGTTGATCCAGAAAGCGAAGCGCTGCTCCGGGCTCCAGCCCAGCGTCCCCTCGGGCGTGACCGCGTGGAGCGCCGCCAGGTAGCGCTCGAGGCGCGCGGGATCCTGCTTCAGCGCGGCGTAGTCGAAGCCGCCTTCATGGACGCAGGATCGGAGGATCTCCGTCCAGGCGGCGTGGGTGTGGTCGAAGGCCGGCGCCTCGGCCTCCTGGGGCGCGTCTCCGCTCGGGGGCGGCGCGGCGGGCAGGGCGGAGAGCGAGCAGGAGAGGAGGGCGGGAAGAACGAGGAGCGGACGGGGGACGCCCATGGGAAGGAAGAGGCCGGGGGAGAGCAACCCGTGGATGAGGGTCTCATCCAGTATCGCAAGTTGGGGGAGGAAATCGCCGGTCGTTCGCTCTCCCCGGCCGAGCCGGCCTACGCGGGTCCCCGCGGGACGTGACCGACTCGGGAGGGAATCAAGCCAGGTGCCCGCGGCCGGAATCGCCCATCTCGACCTCCGGGCCCGATCCGCGCGGGAAGTACTCGCGCCAGCGGCGCTCGACGAGGCGGGAGGTCTCCTCGTCGCAGAAGAGCTCGGCCGGATAGCTCGGTTTCACGCGTGCGTCGATCACGATAGGCGGGCGAAGGGCGGCATGGGTCCCGAGGAGCCGCACCTCGGCCGCGTGGACGTCGGAGGCAGGGTCGAAGTGCGTGAAGGTCGTCCAGAGGAAGTTCGGGACGCTGCGCGTCGTCCGCTCGGCATCCTCGGCGAGGACGATCAGCGGCCAGTCGGCGAGGCCGGGGGCCGATGCGACGCGCCGCCCGAATCCGGCATCGGCGGAGAAGGCCGGCCCCTGGACGACCAGGCAGCCCGGCGAGAAGACGCGCGCGTCGCCGAGGGCGATCCCCGGAGGGACCGAGAGTTCCCCGGGCAGCTTGCGGATCGGATCTCCCAGCCCGAGCAGGACGCCCTTGGATCCCTCGTTGATGCGGGGGCCGGCGTAGTCGAGCGAATCCATCGAGAGGTTCGCGAACAGGAAGAGATCCGTGGCGAAGTTCGCCCGCTCCAGGACGTGGGTCAGCACGGCCCGGAAATCGATGAGCTCGATGGGGCGGTCGACCACGAGCAGGAACTTCGTCAGCGAGAGCTGGCCTTCGCCGAGGATCCGGAAGGCCGAGCTCATCGCCTCGCGCTTGTAGCGCTCGCGCACGACCGCCGCCGCGAGCGAGTGATAGCCCGTCTCGCCGTAGCTCCACAGCGCGCGCACGCCAGGCATGGCGAGCGGAAAGAGGGGCGAGAGCAGCTCCTGCACGAAGTCGCCGAGGTAGAAGTCCTCCTGGCGCGGCTTGCCCACGACCGTGGCGGGGAACACGGCGTCCCTGCGGCGCAGCAAGGCATGGCACTCGAAGACCGGATAGTCGTGGGTCTCGGAATAGGAGCCGTAGTGATCGCCGAAGGGGCCCTCCGCGCGGCGCACGCCGCGCCGCGCCCGGCCGAGCAGGGCGAACTCGACGTCCATGAGGACCGGGAGCGGGGTCGAGGGATGGCTACCGAGCGGCAGCTTGCGACCGAGGAGCAGGCTCGCGAGCAGGACCTCGGGCACGTTCTCGGGGAGGGGCGCGAGCGCGGCGAGCATCAAGGCCGGCGGGCCGCCCAGGTGGACGTTCACGGGCAGGTCCTCTCCGCGTTCCTCGGCCGACGCCAGGTGGAACCCGCCGCCCTTCCCGATCTGGCAGTGCAGCCCCGCCGTGGCGTCGTCGTAGAGCTGCATGCGATAGATGCCGAGGTTCGAGACGCCGGTCTCCGGGTGCTCGGTGTAGACGAGAGGCAGCGTGAGGAAGCGGCCCCCGTCGCGCGGCCAGCTCTTCGTCGCCGGCAGCGAGAGGAGCCGCGGGGGAGACTCGGTGACCTCGAAGCCGTGCGTCGATCGCCGCGCGAGACCGATGCGCGCGAGCGAGCCCAGGAGCCGGCGCTTCCTCCACAGGAGCGAGAGTCTCGGGGGCAGGAGCTCGTGGGGGAGCCGCGCCAGCTCGGCCACGAGCTCGCGCGGGCGCGGGCCGAAGGCGCCCAGCACGCGCGCGCGCGTCCCGAAGAGGTTCGTTACGAGCGGGAAGGGCGAGCCCTTCACGCGCCGGAAGAGGAGCGCCGGCCCGCCCGCGGCGATCACCCGCCGATGGATCTCGGGCACCTCGAGCTCGGCGTCGACCGGGACGTCGACGGAAACGAGTTCGCCTTCCCTCTCGAGCGCGCGGATCCAGGCCTGTAAGTCGCGGGGGGCTCCTTGCACGAAGGGCGAGAATCGTAGCGCTGGCTTCCAGCGGGCGGAACCTGGACGCCGAGTGGGGGTTGGGGGGAACATGAATCCCAGGACCAGTACCATGGATCGAGTTCGGCCGTCCTTCGCTCTCGCCGTTCTCCTGTTCCTGCCGGCATCCCTCGCGGCCCAGCGGGCGGGGAAGCTCGCCTGGGATGCGCGGACCGCCGAACACCTGTGGAACCGCGCCGGCTTCGGCGCACCGCCGTCCGAGATCGAGCGCGCGGTCGCCCTGGGCCGGGAAGCCTTCGTGGCCGAGCTGCTCGCCGGTCCGAGCGAGGTGGAGGAGCCCTTCTATCCGAGGGCCGATCGGAGCGAGCTACGCGAGCGGATGCGCGAGCTCACGCCCGAGGAACGCAAGCGGGAGGTCGGGCGCATGCGCGACGACGAGGAGGCCACCTTGCGCGACTACCTCGCCTGGTGGGTCGAGCGCATGGTGCGCGGCGAGGACCCGCTCCTGGAGTGCATGACGCTCTTCTGGCACGGGCACTTCACGAGCTCGATGTCCGACGTGAAGAACGCCCGCGAGATGATCGCGCAGAACCGGCTCTTCCGCCGCCACGCCCTCGGGAGCTTCCGCGAGCTCCTGCACGCGATCGCGCGCGACGCGGCCATGCTCGAGTACCTCGACAACGACGTGAACCGGCGCGAGAGCCCCAACGAGAACTTCGCGCGCGAGCTGATGGAGCTCTTCACGCTGGGCGAGGGGAACTACAGCGAGCAGGACGTCAAGGAGGCCGCGCGCGCCTTCACCGGCTGGCGTCACGAGGACGGGGAGTTTCGCGTCGTCCGGCGCGCGCACGACGACGGCGAGAAGACGGTGCTCGGCCGGACCGGGCGGCTCGACGGCGACGACGTGCTCGAGCTCCTCCTGGAACAGGAGGCTTGCCCGCGCTTCCTGGCCGGGAAGCTGCTCTTCCACTTCGAGGGCGCCGAGCCCGAAGCCGAGCGCCTCGAGCGCTATGCCCGACTCCTGCGCGCGAACGACTACGCGATCCGGCCCTTCCTGGAAGCGCTCTTCCTGGACCCGGAGTTCTATCGGCCGGAGGTGCTCGGGACGCGGATCACGGCGCCGCTCGACTTCCTGGTGGGCACGACGCGCAGGCTCGGCATCGACCCGCCGCCGCGATCCCTGGTGTTCGGCGCGGGGGTGCTGGGGCAGAAGCTCTTCTTCCCTCCGAACGTCAAGGGCTGGGAAAGCGGCGAGGCCTGGATCACGACCGCGAGCCTGATGCAACGCGGCAACCTGGCGGGCTTCCTCCTGGGCGAGGTCTCGTTGCGGGACTTCCTGGACGAGGAGACCTCCGGGCTCGAGGACTCCGGACCTCCAGCGCAGGCGATGGCGGGGGAAGCGGGCATGGAGGGCGGCACGGGCGCGGGGGAGGATGCCGCCCTGCCCCGCAAGCGGCGCAGCGAGGGGTTCGGAGAGCTGCGCAGCCTGGAGAGACTCGGCTGGCGGCCGCGTTTCCATCTCTCGGAGCGACTGCGACGCGCGGGCGTCTCCGGCGACGAGGGCGTGGTGGATGCGTTGGCGGGAATGCTTCTCGGCGGCGACCTCGAACCCGACACCCGCCGGAGCCTGGTGCGCTATCTTGGAGAGGAGCGCGCGAAGGCCGGAGTCTCGGGAACGGACTGGCTCGACGACTCGAACGGGTCGGAGCCGATCCTGCGCCGGCTCGCACACTTGATCCTTTCGCTCCCGGAAGGACAGCTCGATTGAGGTAGAGGCAAGGAGGACACGCGATGAGGGACTCGCCCTGGAACCGGACCTTGGATCGTCGCTCGTTCGTCGTCGGGCTGGGGTGCCTCGGCACCGGCCTGCGGGGGCCGCGCGTCCTCCTGGAGCGCGGGGCGCGCACCTCCGAGGGCGCCCAGCGCAGTCTCGTGGTCCTCCAGCTCAGCGGCGGGAACGACGGACTCTCGACCGTCGTGCCCTACGCCGACGACGCCTATCACGCGGCGCGCCCCACCTTGCGCCTGGGCGTCGAGGACGGTCTCCGGCTCGACGACTACCGCGCGTTCCATTCCGCGCTCGAGCGCCTCCACCAGCGCTTCCAGGAGGGGAAGCTGGCCGTCGTCGAGGGCGTGGGCTACCCGCACCCGAATCGCTCGCACTTCAAGTCGATGGAGATCTGGCACACGGCCGATCCGCGCGGGCGCGCCGCCGGCGACGGCTGGATCGGGCGGACGTGCGCCGCCGCCTTCGGGGCGGACGTCGAGCCCCATCGCCTGGTCCACGTCGGGCCGAACGCTCCCTACTCGGTGCACTCGAGCGAGCATCCCGCCGCCACGTTCTCGGTCCCGGAGGCCTATCGCTGGTTGCAAGAGGGGCAGGAATTGGCCCGGATCGAAGCCGGGGAAAGGGAGGCGGGCGCGGGGAGCTCGCTCGCGTTCCTGCGCGAGCGCATGCGCGATGTGCGCGATTCCTCGGCATCCATCCGGGCCGCCGTCGCCCGCTACCGGACGCCGGTCGAGTACCCGCGCGGCGCCTTCGGCGAATCCCTGCGGATCGCCGCGGCCCTGCTGGCCGGGGAAGTCGGGACGCGCGTCGTCTCGCTCGAGCTCGGCGGATTCGACACCCACAACGACCAGCGCAATCGTCACGAAGCGTGCCTGCGCACCCTCGACGAGGGCCTGGGCGCCTTCCTCGACGACCTCGAGCGATCGGAAGCGGGACGCGCAGCCCTGGTGCTCGTCTTCTCGGAATTCGGGAGGCGCGTGGATGAGAACGGATCGCGCGGAACGGACCACGGCTGCGCGGGGCCGGCGTTCCTGGCGGGCGCGAGCGTCCTGGGCGGGGTCTACGGCGAGCACCCCTCGCTCGTGGATCTGGGCGAGGGCGATCTCGTCCACACCACGGACTTCCGCTCGGTGTACGCGACGGCGATCGAGGCGACCTTCCCGGTCGAGCACTCGACCGTGCTGGGCGCGCGCTTTCCTCTCCTCGCCTGCGCCGCTGCGCTCAAGCGGCGTTGAGGAGCGCGTGGAGCCGCATGATCGCGGCCCGATCGTAGTCGAGCTCGAGCGTCGGATAGGCCGTCGGGAACGGGACCCAGCGGAAGTCGATCCACCGGCGGGGGTCGAGCTTGAGGCTGATCGGGTTCTGCGGGATGCGGAACCCGAAGTTCCACTCGATGATCTCCTCGTCCCCGAAGACCCAGCGCGAGGGCATCTGGAGGTCGATCAATTCCGCCGGCTTCCCCAGGCCCGTGTCGTCCATCACCTCGCGCCGGATGGCCGTCTCGAGCTTCTCCCCGAATCCGATCGGCCCGTGGATCGGCGTCCAGCAGCCCTCGATTCCCTGGGCGCTCCGGAGCAGGAGGTAGTCCGGTCGACCCTGATCGAGTCGGTAGACGAACACCCGGATTCGGTGGCACAGCGAGGACATGGCACTGGGAACGGATATCGGTCCGGGGAGGATCCGCAAGTCAACCGCTTTCTAGATTTCCACCGCCTGGATTCGAGGGGTCATTCCCCCGGATCGTCGCCCGGGGTCCCCGCCAGGTCCGCGGGTCGGAAGTGCGGATGGGCCAGGACGAGTTCCAGGAAGGCGCGTTCGTCTGCGGCGGCGTCGCGCAGTCGGGCGAGCTCCCGGTACCCCAGGACCCCGATCCCCCGCAGGGGGTCGTCGAGCGACCGGCGCGCCTCGAGGAGCGAGCGCTCCTCGGAGAAACCGCTCCGGCGGGCGAAGCGTTCGGCGGTCCGTTCGAGGGAGAGGCCCTGGGCGTGCAGCTCGAGCGACGCCAGCAACCGCAGGGACTCCAGCTCGAGCTCCCCGGCCGTCTCGGCGGCGAGAAGGGCATCCTCCCCGCGTCGGAGATCGTCGAGCGCGAGCCAACCCCAGCCTTCGACCAGGGCGCGGTTCCAGAGGTAGCGCGCCGCAGAGCCCGCTCCACGCAGAGGATTCCAGCACAGGAGACCTTCCCCGGGGATGCCAGCGCGCAGGGTCGCCCGGCGCCAGGCGCGTGCGTCGGAGCGCACGAGGAATGCGGGATCGACCAGGAGCTTCGCGCCGTCGCGAGTGCGCGGCAGGAAGAGCGAGCTCTGCCCCAGGCGCGCGGGAAGATCGCCGCTGCGCACCACGAACGAGGGAGGTTCGACCTCGCCGAGGACGGCAGCGAAGCGCGCCTTCCAGGCCGCGCGCGACGCCTCGAGCGCGAGATCCTCGACGCTCGGCTCGCTCGCGGTGGAAGCGGCGAGCGCCTCCGGGGGACGCGCGAGGGAATCGAGGCCACGCTGGTTCCTCTCGAGGGCCGCCACGTCCCGGAGCAGGAGGCTTTCGAGCTCCTGCGCCGTCCCGTGGAAGCCCGCGGCGGCATCGACCATCTGGAGCCAGCGCGATTCGCCGAGCGGCCGGGCCGGTCGCGTCTCCTCGTGAGGAATCTCCGCGAGCGCGTCGCGGAAGCGCATGCAAGCTTCGAGGGCCCGCGAGCGCGTCGTCTCGTCCGCGGGCGAGCCCCCGAGGTCGATCGTGGCGAGCAGGGCCTCGAGCTCCGCGAGGCGGGCGATCGCGTCCGTCCTCCACGGGTCGGGGCACAGGACGAGCGCCTTCCTGGCCTCCTCCCAGGCGTCGGGGAGCGCGCCCAGGATCGCGGCGATCTCCGCGCTCGACTCGCGGCCCGTTCCGCTCTCGAGCTGCATGCGCAGCGTGCGGTCCGCGCGTTCGACCCACTCCAGGGCGTTCCAGCGCTCGGCCTGCCAGGGATCCGACAGGAATCCCTCGAGCTCGACCGCCGCGGCGAGCGCGTCGCGCTCGGCCCGGACCTCCGCACCGCGTTCGCCGGAGAAGAGCGCGAGCCGTCGCTCGAGATCCTCGAGACGCCGGCGCCAGGCGCTCGCATCGCGTCCCTTCCACGGGCCGAGCCCGAGCGGCGAGTCGGGCCGGTATCCGCGCTCGACCGCGAGCCAGGGCCGTCGCGCGCAGAGCAACTCGGCGAACTCGCGCGCCAGGCCCTCCAGCTCCTCGAGCCCGGGGGCGACCGCGGGGGTCCTCCCTCGGACGTCCGACGGGGACGATTCCTGCGCGAGGAGGAGCACGGCGAGGGCGGCCAGCATGGTCTCTTCAGGTGCTAGGATCGGGAGCGGGCGTGGTCTCACTCACGGGAGTCCTCTTCCCATGAGACCGCGGACCGGCTGTACGTTGCGCGAGGCCGGAAGATCGTTGCGCGAAGAAGTGCCATCGTCCGCCATGGGCCCCTCCTTTAGACCCGAGGAGCATCCTGCCGGTTCCCGCCTGGCGCGGGCCCTCGCCCGGATGGACTCGTTGGTCGACTGGGAGCGCCGCGAGCGATCGGAGGGAGAGGGGATGCGGATGCGCCAGAGCCTCGCCCCGATCCGGGACCTGCTCGAGCGGCTGGGCTCGCCCGAAGGGCGTTTCCGGACCGTCCTCGTCGCCGGCACGAAGGGCAAGGGATCGACCGCGAGCCTGATCGCCGCCGGACTGCGGCGCACGGGGAGCGCGGTGGGGCTCTACACCTCGCCCCACGTGGAGCGCGTCCACGAGCGGATCCGCCTGGGGCCGGGCGACATCTCGGACGAGGAACTCGCGCAAGCCCTCGAGCGTGCGTTCGGCGCGCTCGACGAAGCAGAGGCCCGTGCGACGCCCGGCGCCCGAGCGACCTGGTTCGACGTCCTCACGGCGGCGGGCCTGCTGGTCTTCGCGGAGTCGGGCGTCGAATGGGCCGTGCTCGAGTGCGGGCTCGGCGGGCGGCTCGATTCGACCAACGCGGCCTCGCCCGAGCTCTCGCTCCTGACGAACGTCGATCTCGAACACACGGCGATCCTCGGCTCGACGCGCGCGGCGATCGCCCGCGAGAAAGCCGCGATCGCGCGCGCCGGCCGGCCGCTCGTCAGCGCCGTCGGTCCCGAGGGCGACGAGGCCGCCGACGCCGTCGCCGAGGTGGCTCGCGAGCTCGGCGCGCGCCTCGTTTCTCTCGAGGTTCGTGCCGAGGATTCGATCGAGGAACGCAACGTCGCGCTCGCGCGGGCCGCTCTGGACGAGCTCGGCAAGGCGGTTCCCGATCGCGCCGGGACGCGTCTTTGCGCCGCGCTCCTCGACGGTCGCGCGCGGCTCGAAGCACGCCTCCCCGGGCGACTCGAGATCCTCGAGCGCGACGGCACGCCGATCGTGCTCGACGGGGCCCACGTTCCTTCGAGCCTGGCCCTCGTGCTGCGGGACCTGGCGCGCGACGAGCGCCTGCACGGAGGGGCGCAGGCGTTGGTCGGGATGGGACGGGACAAGGACGCGTCGGGGCTCCTCAAGACGCTCCGGGGGCATGTCGATAGGGTGCTCTGCACCTCCGCGGGGAGGGGCCCTTATCGGGATCCCGAAGAACTTGCCGCTCTGGCGCGCTCCCTCGGGTTCGCGGCCGTGGCGGTGTCCGACGCGCGCGACGCCCTCGACGAAGCGCGAGAGCGAGCGCTCGGACGCGGATGGGTCCTCGTGACGGGTTCCCTGCACCTCGTGGGAAGGGTGCGCGGTTCGCTCGTCCGAACCACCTCCGCATGCTGACGATCGTCTCCGACCTCCTGCTCACCGACGCGTTCCTGATCAAGGGGCAGGTCGAGAACAAGTACACGCGTCTCTCGCAGCTCCTGGACGAGCACCGCAAGTACTTCCTGCGCGTGAAGGACGCGATCCTGATCGACCTGAACAGCCGCGATCGGATCCACACGCCGCTCCTGCACGTCAACGTGGACGAGATCCTGCTCGCCCACGAGTTGCTGGAGACCGCGGGCGATCCCTTCGCCGCGAAGCTGGCGCAGGACGGGGCCGTGTACCAGCGCGTGCGCGTGTTCTACACGGGGAACCTGAACGTGGAGCTCGCCGGTCAGGTGCGACCGGGGAGCTACGAGGCCGACGACCGCTCGACGCGACGCTTCTTCGTCATGCGCAAGCCCGAGGTGCGCGGCATGAAGCTCGACGGCGACCAGGATCTCGAGCTCCTGAAGGGACTCTCCTACGCGATCCTGAACAAGACGCGGCTCTCGTACGTGTACGACTTCAACGAGAAGGCGTAGGGGCCTTCGGGCCGCAGATACGAGCGAAGATCTCGCGCCCCGCCGACGTTTCGTAACCCTCGTTTCCCAAGACGGTCCATCCGCATTACGCCCTTACCCGGCGCGATGCAGGATGAGCCCGACGGTCTTCAGACAAGACGGTTTCCGCTTCTACTTCTTTTCCCATGAAGAGCCGCGGGTCCATGTCCACTCAAGCCACTCGAAGGGGAGGCCAAGATCTGGCTCGAGCCCCGCTTGGAGCTAGCGTGGAGTCATGGACTGAGCGATCATCTCGTCTCCCGGGCCCTCCGGTTGGTCCAAGAGCACGAACATGAGATCCAGGAAGCGTGGGAACGGCACTTCGGAGGCTGAAGTCACGAACGTCTCCCCGTTCGGCCTCTGGATCCTGCTCGACGGCCGGGAGCTCTTCCTGCCCTTCGAGGACTTTCCCTGGTTCGAGGACGCGACGATCCGGGCCATCGGGAACGTGCAACGGCTCGGTCGGGATCACCTCCATTGGCCGGACCTCGACGTCGACCTCAGCGTCGATTCGATCGAACATCCCGAGCGCTATCCGTTGAAGAGCCGGGTCCAACCGAAGAAGCCTGCTCCGCCCGCTCGAGCGAGGAAGCGCCGTGCTGCAGGCAACGAGCGTCGCCCGGGTCGTCGCTGATCCCCTCGGCCTCGCTAGTGCGAGGGCTCGCGTTCGGATCCGGAGCGGAACAGCTTCTCCGGCGAGAAGCTCACGGCGTACGTCACCCCGAGGAAATAGTCGCCGTCCTGCTCGGCCAGGACGAGCCCAGCCGTGTGCCGGCCGAAGGTTCTCGTGACCACGTGGTGCAGGTTGTGGCCGTCGTAGAAGTGGACCGACTCGAAGCCCGAGCCGTAGGCGACTTGCAGGCCGCCGAGGACGTCGAACTCGTCGTCCTGGCCGCCGTAGACGATGCCGGCGTAGGGGGCGATCGACAGGTCGAGCTCCCGCTCGAGACTCTTGCTCAGCGTGGCGTAGATCGAGCGCCCGTCGGTCGTGCCGATGCGATCCGAGCTCGTGCCCACGATCAGCGCGGGGCGATGGGCCGTCTCCTCGACGACGCGCCAGTTGGCGAGCAGGCCGACCTCGTCGGCGATGGGGTTCACCTCGATCCCCGCCTGGAAGGCGTCCGTGAAGCGGTAGACGAGCGTGGTGCGGAAGCGCGCACGGTCGACGCCGATGTCTTCGTCGATCAGCCGCACGCCTAACACCCAGCGATCCTCGAGCTCGCCCGTCTCGGCCCCACGGACCGAGGTCCCTTCACCGGGTCAGAGCGGTCAGCTCGGGACGGCGGAGGGGTTCTGGACCTGCGCCCGTTCCTGCGGCGGCGCGTCCTGGGGCAGGAAGGCCAGCAGAGCGAGGGCGGAGAGCAGCGCGTTCATGGGTCCAAGCCTACTCGATCCCCTACTCGATCCATGGGGGGGCCGTGACGATTCCATCCCGGCAAGAAGTACGCAAGTGAAGTTGCCAGGGCCGCTGGGTCGATCTATCGTTCTCTCGATGGCTCGCCGCAGGTTTCGGATCCTCGCCTGGTTCGCCCTGCTCCTTTGCACGTTCTCCTGGACGATGGGAGCCAGGGGTCTCGTGCTCTGCTTCGAGGCCGACGGCCACGTCACTCTGGAGCTCGGTGTGGCCGACTGCTCGGATTGCCACTCTTCCGACGGGGCCGGAGGCGAGCGCGGATCGCCGGGCCGAGTGGACTCCTGCCCTTGCCGCGACGTGCCCTTCCCGGGATCCGGCGTCACTCTCCGGAAACCGAGCCAAGCCGATCTCGATCCTCCCCCGCCTCTCTCCTCCTTCGAGGTTGCGCTCGAGTCCTGGGGTCACCATCGGCCTCCGGTCGAGTTCTTCCGGCAGCCGCGTTCCCATGCGGACGGGCTGACCCTCATCCGAACGGTCGTTCTCCTCGTGTAGCGGTCGCGAAGGCTCGTCCTTCGCTTCCAGACGACCGCTCTGCCGTTTCGCGCCGAGGTCCGCGGCGCTCCGGCGGCCTTCCGGGGAGAAACCGACTTGGAACCGTCTCGAACTCCGCCCGATTCCCAACCTTCGTCCCGACTCGTTGGCCCCTGGCTTTGCGCCGGGCTGGCCTTCGGCTGCGTTGCCCCCAGGGAGGCGGTCGATCCCGAGGGCGCGATCGCACGCGCCACCGCCATCGAGGACGCCGTCGTCTTGCGCGTCGAAGGCCTGCCGGTCGACGAACGCGGAAGCGCGCCGGAACGGCTGACTCTCGCCGAAGCGCTGCGCCAAGCCCTGCGCTCGAGTCCCGACCTGCAAAGTGCCCTGGCGCGAGTGCGCCTCGCCGAGGCGGAGGCGGACCAAGCACGGCTGCTCCCGAATCCGGTGCTCGACCTCGTGCTGCGCTCTCCGAGCGGTGGGGGCCACGCCGAGATCGATGCCGGCATCGCCCAGGATCTCCTGTCGGTGCTCACCCGCCCGCGTCGCTCGCGCGCGACGGACGACCGGCTCGCGCGCAGCGCGGCGGAGGCCTTGGCGGTCGCGCTCGACCTCGTCGCCGAGGTCCGGCTGCGCTACGCGGCCGCTCAGGCCCTCGAGGAGGAGCTCTCGCTCCTGCGCGAGCGTCGCGCGCTCGTCGCTCGCCTGGTCGAGGTCGCGCGTGCCCGCCTCGAGCAAGGAGAAGGCTCACGCCTCGACGCGACCTCGATCGAGGCTCAGGCGCTCGAGCTCGACCTCGAGATGCAGGGGCGCGCAGCGAACCGCCGCGCGGAGCGCCTGGCTCTGGCGCGCCTGGTCGGGCGACCCTCCGCCGATCCGGAGTGGGCGCTCGAGCCCTGGTCGGACGTGCCGGAGATCCCGGTCAGCGAGGCAGACTGGGTGCATCGCGCCCTCGCTGCGCGTCCGGAGATCCAGGCCGCCCGCTGGGAGCTCGCCGCTCGCCTCGAAGAAGCGGGGCTCGCTGGCGCAGGCGTCTGGGAGGGGCTCGGCACCGGCGCCGATCTCGAGCTGCGCGACGACGAGTCCCTGGGGCCCGCTCTCTCTCTCCCGATCCCGATCTTCGACCGCGGGAGCGAGCGACGCGCACGGGCACGCGCTGCGATCCTCGAGGCGCGTCACGAGCTCGTAACCGTCCAGCGGGAGGCGGTCGAACAAGTCAGGCTCGCCCTGGTCGAGCTCGAAACGGCGCAGGAACGCCTCGCGCTCGTGCGCGATCGGCTGCTGCCGCTCGCGCTGGACCGCCGGCGGCAGGTGGAGGTGGTGTACCTGGGCGGAGCGGTCGACGTGACGGCCCTCCTGCTCGCCGAACAGGACCTGCAGGAAGCGCAACTCCGGCGCGTCGAGCTCGAGCAGGACCTCGCGAACGCACTGACGCGGCTGGAGCGTGCGACCGGAGGGAATGCCGTCCGCGAAGAGCGTCCCCGAGGAGAGCGCGACTCGAACGAGGAATCTGCGGAGACAGAAGAATGAAGACCCGAACCAGGTGGAGCGAAGGATCCCGAGGCATCCATGCAGAGCTCCTGCTCGCGACCGTGCTCGCCGGATGCGGGGGCGATGCAGGTGGGGCCGAAGCCAGCGAGCGCGAAGCGGAGGAACAGGGGGCTGGCGAGCACGTCGATCAGGTCGACCTTCCCCTCGACGTCCTCCAGCGACACGGGGTGCGGGTCGAGACGGCGGAGAAGCGCGTTCTCGTGCCCACCTTCCGCGTGCCGGCCCAGGTGGCCTTCAACAGCGAGGGCATCGCGCACGTCGGCATCCCGGTGAAGGGCCGGGTCGCGGAGATCCGCGTGCGCCTGGGGGACGAGGTCGAGCGAGGCCAATGCTTGCTCGTCGTGGAGAGCGCCGAGCTCGGGGAGGCGCAGAGCGACTACTTGGTCAAGCGCGCCGCCGCACGGAACGGCGTGCCCGGGGTCGAGCTCGCGCGCAGCGCGCACGAACGAGCGCGGGGCATCTTCGAGAAGGACCAGGGCATTGCGCTGGCCGAGGTGCAGAAGCGCGAGGCGGATCTGCGTGCAGCGGAAGCCGGCTTGCGAGCTGCGGAGAGCCAGGAGATGGCCGCGCGCAACCGACTCGTGCTCCTGGGCCTGGCGCCGGAATCGATCGAGCAGCTCGCGACCTCCCGCGAGATCGACCCGGTCTTCCCCGTGTGTGCGCCGATCGCCGGTCGGGTCATCGAGCGCGAGGCGACGCTGGGCGAGTTCGTCGGCCCCGAGCGCGAGGCCCTGGTCGTGCTCGCCGACATGCAGAAGCTCTGGATCCTGGCCGACGTTCCCGGCGGGCGATTGAACGAGCTCCGGGAGGGCGCGCGCGCACGCGTGCTCCTCGGCTCCGGCGAGGAGCACTGGTGCGAGGGGATCGTCTCCTTCATCTCGCCGGCGCTCGATCCCGCGACGCGTAGCGTGCGGGTGCGGATCGAGCCCCGGGAACAACACGGTGAGCTTCGTCCCGGGATCTTCGCCCAGGCGGAGATCGAGTCGGCGAACGGCGAACGTGGACCGGTGGTCGCCGTGCCCGAGGCGGCGACCCAGACGATCGAGGGTCGGACGGTGGTCTTCGTCCCCGTCGCCGGCAAGGATCGCACCTTCGAGCCCCGTTGGGTGCGTTGTGGAGAGCCCGTCCTCGGTCAGGTCGCCGTCCTCGAGGGGCTCTCGGAAGGCGAGCCCTACGTCGCCGAGGGGAGCTTCCTGCTCAAGGCCGAGCTCTTGAAGTCGACCGCCGCGGAGGAGGAGTAGGACCATGCTCGAAGCCGTCCTGCGCCTCTCGGTCCGCCGCCGTGGTTTGGTCGTCCTCCTGGCGGGCGCGGCGGCGGCCTACGGCGTGGTCTCGCTCCGGCAACTGCCGATCGACGCCGTCCCCGACATCACGAACAACCAGGTCACGATCAATACCTTCGCTCTCTCGCGTTCCCCGCTCGAGGTCGAGAAAGAGATCACCTTCCCGATCGAGACCGCGCTGGCCGGGATCCCCGGGCTCCAGTACACGCGCTCGCTCTCGCGCAACGGCTTCTCGCAGATCACGGCGGTCTTCGACGACGACGTGGACGTCTACTTCGCCCGCAACCAGGTGAACGAGCGCTTGCAGGAGGCGCGCGAGGTCCTGCCCGAGGGCGCCGATCCCAGGATGGGGCCGATCTCGACCGGGCTGGGCGAGATCTACATGTGGACGGTCGAGTTCGAGCATCCCGACGGCCGGGGAGCTCCTCTGCGGAACGGCTCGCAGGGCTGGCAGAGCGACGGTTCGTACCGGACGCCCGAAGGCGAGCGTCTGGCGAGCGCCTACGAGCGCACCACCTACCTGCGCACGGTGCAGGACTGGATCATCCGCCCGCAACTCCGCGCCGTGGACGGCGTCGCGGGCGTCGACTCCATGGGAGGGTACGTCAAGCAGTACCAGGTCGAGCCCGCCCCGATGAAGCTCGTGAGCTACGGGCTCTCCTTCGGCGACCTGATCGAGGCACTCGAGCGCAACAACGTCAGCACCGGCGCCGGCTTCATCGAGCACAAGGGTGAAGCCTACGTCGTGCGCGCCACGGGGCGGATCGAGGATCTCTCCCAGATCGAGGACGTCGCGGTGGGGAGCCGCGGCGGCGTTCCGATCCGCGTCCGGGACGTGGCGCGGGTGACGCTGGGGAACGAGCCGCGCACCGGGAGCGCCTCGGAGAACGGAGTGGAGGTCGTCCTCGGGACGGTCCTGATGCGCATCGGCGCGAACAGCCGCACCGTCTCCGCCGCGGTCGACGCGAAGATGGAGGAGATCCGGCGCGCGCTGCCGCCCGACGTGCGCGCCAAGACCGTGCTGAACCGCACCAAGCTCGTCAACGCGACCATCCGCACGGTCGAGAAGAACCTGGCCGAGGGCGCGTTGCTCGTGATCGTCGTGCTCTGCGCGCTGCTCGGGAACCTGCGCGCGGCCCTGATCTGCACGCTGGCGATCCCGCTCTCGATGCTGCTCACCGCCACCGGCATGGTCCAGGCCCGGATCAGCGGCAACCTGATGAGCCTGGGCGCGATCGACTTCGGCCTGATCGTCGACGGCGCCGTCATCATCGTCGAGAACTGCCTGCGCCGCCTGGCCGAGAAGCAGCACGCCGTCGGGCGCATTCTCACGCTGGAGGAGCGCTTGGGCGAGGTCACGCGCGCAGCCAAGGAGATGCTCCAGCCCTCCGTGTACGGCCAGGCGATCATCGTCACGGTCTACGTGCCGATCCTGGCCCTCACCGGCGTCGAGGGGAAGATGTTCCACCCCATGGCGACGACGGTGATCTTCGCCCTGGCCGGTGCCTTCCTGCTGTCTCTCACGCTCGTGCCAGCGCTCGTCGCCTTCCTCGTGCGCGGCAAGCTGCACGAGCGCGAGAACGTCCTCGTGCGCTTCGCCAAGCGTGGCTACGAGCCGATCCTGGACTGGGCCTTGCGACGGCGGGCCGCAGTTGCGATCGGAGCTGTACTCTTCCTTGTCGGGGCACTGGCCCTGAGTCGAAGGCTGGGTCAGGAATTCGCCCCCACGCTCGACGAGCGCGACCTCGTCGTGATGGCCTCGCGCATCACGAGCACCTCGCTCACTCAGGCGACCGAGATGCAGCGCGAGCTCGAGGAAACCTTCGCGAGGTTCCCGGAGGTTGCATTCGTCTTCTCGCGCACGGGCACCGCCGACATCGGATCGGACCCGATGCCGCCGAACCTGTCGGACACGTTCCTGATCCTCCGGCCCCGGGAGGAGTGGCCGGATCCCGACGAGTCGAAGGAGTCCCTGCGACAGAGGCTCGAGGCCGCCACCGCGGAGTTGCGGGGCAACGTCTACGAATGGACCCAGCCGATCCAGATGCGCTTCAACGAGCTCCTGGCCGGGATCCGCGGCGACATCGCGGTCAAGGTCTTCGGCGACGAGTTCCCGGCCATGCGGCGGACGGCGAACGAGATCGCGCGCGAGTTCTCCCGGATCGACGGCGCCGCGGACGTCAAGGTCGAGCAGACCGAGGGTCTGCCGGTGATCACGGTCGACGTGGACCGCCCCATGCTCTCGCGCTACGGGCTCAGCGCAGCCGACGTCCAGGACGTCGTGGCCGCCGCCATCGGCGGCCGCGTGACAGGGCATGTGTTCGAGGGCGACCGGCGCTTCGACCTCGTCGTGCGCCTCTCCGAGGACGTACGCACGGACCTGCAGGCGCTCAGGAACCTGCCCGTGCCGATCCCACGCGGCGCGGGCGAGAGGCTCGACCGCGCCATCCTTCCGCGCGGCGACGAGCTCGGGGAGCGGCTGGATCCGACGCCGTTCCTGCCGTTGTGGGCGCTGGCGCGGGTCGAGGTCGCCGAAGGACCGAACCAGGTGAGCCGCGAGAACGGCAAGCGTCGCATCGTCGTGCAGTGCAACGTGCGCGGCCGCGACCTCGGCTCGTTCGTGTCCGAGGCGCAGGAGCGCGTCGCGCGCATCGCGCTACCACCTGCAGGCTGGCTCGCCTGGGGCGGTCAGTTCGAGAACCTCGTGGCCGCGCGCGAGCGCCTGGCGCTGGTCGTCCCGGTGTGCTTCTTCCTGATCCTGCTCCTGCTCTATGGCACGTTCTACTCCTGGCGCTACGCGCTGCTCGTCTTCACCGGCGTCCCGCTGGGCTGGACGGGAGGCATCCTGGCCCTCTGGACGCGCGGTATGCCCTTCTCGATCTCCGCGGCGGTGGGCTTCATCGCCCTATCCGGGGTGGCCGTGCTGAACGGGCTCGTGATGGTGAGCTTCATCAACCAGCTCCGCGGCGAAGGATTGGATCTGGAGGTGGCGATCCGGCGCGGCGCACTCACTCGGCTCCGGCCTGTACTGATGACCGCGCTCGTCGCCTCGCTCGGCTTCGTGCCGATGGCCCTCGCCACGAGCGCCGGCGCGGAGGTGCAGCGGCCGCTGGCGACGGTCGTCATCGGCGGACTCGTCTCGAGCACGCTGCTCACCCTGCTCGTGCTGCCCGGACTCTACCGGATGTTCGCGCGGAAAGGTCCCGTGCCGCCGGAAGCCTCGATGGCGGGCTCCAGATCCCAATCGCCGCCATCCGCCAACGAGTAGAATCGATTCGCGACCATGCACTCGCACGTAGATCCCTGGCGCCACGAGCACGTGTTCCTCGGCGAGAGCCACGTGCGGAACGAGCGTCGTATCCGTCTCGTGGTGGGTCTGACGCTCGTCATGATGGCCGGCGAGATCGTGGCCGGAACGATCTTCGGTTCGATGGCGCTGCTCGCCGACGGCTGGCACATGGCGACGCACGCCGGGGCCTTGTCGGTCAGTGCCGTTGCCTACGCCTTCGCTCGGCGCAGGGCTCGGGATCCGCGCTACGTGTTCGGCACCGGAAAGGTCGGTGATCTCGCCGGATTCACCAGTGCCGTGATCCTGGCCGGAGTGGCCGGCCTCATCGGCTTCGAGTCGTTCGGACGCCTCGTTCATCCGTCCGCGATTCGCTTCGACGAGGCGATCCTCGTGGCCGTTCTCGGCTTGGCGGTGAACATCGCGAGCGCATTCCTCCTCGACCAGGACCCTCCGGCGCACGAGCACGACCACGTCGAAGGTTCGGGGAGCCACGCCCATCACGATCACAACCTGCGCTCGGCCCGCCTGCACGTCCTGGCCGACGCGCTGACCTCCGTGTTCGCGATCGCTGCCCTGTGCGCCGGCAGGTTCCTCGGCTGGGCCTGGATGGACCCTCTGTGCGGAGTCGTCGGCGCGGCGGTCATCCTGCGCTGGTCCTTCGCTCTGCTGCGCGACACCGGCGCCGTCCTGCTCGACGTCGAGCCCGACCCTTCCCTCTCGCAGCGCATCCGGGAGCGGATCGAGGGGGACGGGGACGACAGGATCGCCGACCTGCACGTCTGGCGCGTGGGCCCGGGCAACTTCGCCGCGATCCTCTCGATCGTGAGCGACGAGCCGCGCGCGCCCGAGCACTACAAGGGACTGCTGCGCGGAGTCGGTCACCTCGCGCACGTGACGGTCGAGGTCCAACCCTGCCCAGGGAAGCATGAGCCTTGATCCCGTTCGAGGCGCTGGGGCGTCCGGGAACCCGGGCAGTGTCGCCCCCAGCCGTGCACGCCTCGCCGAGCAAGGCGAGTCGGTGAAGCGCCGCCGTTCCGCCGAGCACTGGATCGTGCTCGCCGGGGCGTGGATCGGACTCCTCGGACTCGCCGCGCTCGGCATCGTGCTGCGTCCCGATCCGCGCGGCTACGGGACGCACGAGCAGCTCGGATTCCTGCCGTGCCTGCCGATGGTCCTGTGGCAGATCCCCTGCCCCGGCTGCGGCGTGACGACCTCGGTGGTGCTCGCGCTCCATGGAGATCTGCGCGCCGCGCTCGTCACCCAGCCCTTCGGGCTCTTCGTCGTGCTGGCGACGCTCTTCCTCGCTGCGTGGGCGACGTTCGCGCACCTGCGCGGCAGCGACGTGAAGCACGAGCTCGAGCAGGCGCGCATGGGCCGGATCGCGCTCGCCGTGCTCGTGCTGCTCGGGCTCTGCTGGGCCTACAAGGTTGCCGCCGTGCGCGGGTGGATCGGGTAGCCGGAGGATTCCGGCTCGCCCGGTCCGCACCGAAGGGGAACCCCGCCCGGCGCTATCCTTGCGCTCCGGCCATGAGCCGCGATGCGACGCGCTGGATGATGCGAGCCGTTCTCGCCCTGGGAATCGCCTACGGCGCGTTCGTCGTCGTGCTCAATGCGTGTTCGGCCGCGCCGCTGCGCGTCGATCCGCTCGAACGAAGGTGCGGCGAGCCGGTGGTCGACGGCGACCTCGAGCTCGCGCGCACGTACGCGCCCTGGGTCTACCAGGAGGTGCATTCGAGCGGGGGTCGCCAGGACCTTCCCGCTCCCGTCGACTTCGACGGCGACCTGGACGGCGACGACAACTGGGAGGACCTCCCGTACTGCGAGCTCGTGCCGACCCTGTCCTACGCGCACCTCGAGACCGCCACCCACCACTTCCTCGCCTACCACGTCTTCCATCCGCGCGACTGGGAGCCGATCGAGCTCGGACTCCACACGACCCACGAGGGCGACGGCGAGAACCTGCAGGTCGTGGTCGACAAGCGGACGGGCGAGGTCGTGCTGCTCTTCACGCAAGCCCATTACTCCGGCCGGGTGTACGGGCGCGGGAACGGCGCGTTCGAGGGCGGCGGCGAGCGCGTGCGCGGGGCGCTGCTCTTGATCGACGACGAGGGCCGTCCGGGCCCGCGCGGTTCCCACGCGGCCGTCTTCGTCGAAGCGAAGGGTCACGGCATCTACGGCGCCGCGGATCCGACGGCACGCGTGGAGATCGACGCCGCGGGGCGCGCGCATTTCGAGTCGCAGGGGCTCGTCCTGCGTCCCGCGCGCTCGTCCGAACGCGCGCGCGAGCCGGCCCTCGACGCGACCGCGCCGGTGCCCTACCAGCTCGAATCGACGACCGCGAAGCTCTGGCCGGGCGTGAAGTCCGGCGACCTCGTCGGTTCCGGCCGCCTGCTCGACGTCCCGGTTCCCTACGAGGACGCGCGCGTGTCCCTCGAGCTCCCCAAGTTCCACCGCGGCGACCGCTTCAGTGGCCCGCTCGGCCCGAGCCGCGGCATCTCGCCTTTCGCGCTCGACTTCGGCTGGAGCGCGGGCACGCTCGGCGCGCTCTTCTTCGACCCCGCGCGCCGGTACGCGGAGACGCTGCGCGTGCCGGCGCCCTGGTCGCTCGACTACGTCCGCTATCCCTTCGCGACGCGCTGACCCGGTCGCCTCCTCCCGGGTTGGTCCCGCCTCCGCTAGTGTCCCTTCCCCGAAGTATCGCCAACAATCCGCCGCACTGAATCGCCGCTGGCGGCGTTGCGCCTCCTCCGAGTATTGCAGCGAATACGCGTCGTCGGCGCGCCTTGCCAGCGACGATCCATCACGGCGCCTTGTTGGCGCTACTTCGGGGAAGGAACACTAGAGGCATCGGCCGTCTCAGCGCGCTCCGGCCGCCGCCCGCTCCCGGCGCGGGATGCGCTCCTCGTGGCGCGTCTCGCCGGGGGCCGACACGAACTCGATGCGCATGGCCTCGTCGTCGAGCTCGACCAGCACGAAGCCGGGATCCGAGCACGCGAAGCGGGTCCCGTCGATCCGCCTCGTCTCGCGCGGCTTCGCCGTCGCCCCGGAGACCACCTGGATCCAGCGCTCGGGGCCGAGGACGAGCTGCAAGTCGTGGTCGTGGCCCGAGAGATACAGGTCGACGCCGCCCTGCTCGAAGAGCGGTCCGAGCTCGGCGGGAACCGGCTCGCCTCCGTGCAGGCCGCCGGTGCGGAGCGGGTGGTGGCCGGCGGCGACCTTCCAGGGCGCCTCGCACTTCCCGAGCTCCGTCTCGAGCCAGGCGAGCTGCTCGAGGTCGTGGTCCTCGGCCGAGAGGATCGGCGTCGTGTCGAGCAGGAAGAGGGCTGCCCCGGTCGAGGCTCTTCCGCTCGCGAGAGGATCCGTGAGGGGTGGAGACTGGTAGTTGTGAGACTCGAAGCTGTGATAGCGCCTGGGCATCTTCCAGCGCGTGCTCTTCTTCGTGTACTCGATCTCGGCCTCGACCTTGCCGAAGTGGTCGTGGTTCCCGAGCACGGCGTGAAAGGGGACCCGGAGCGAGGGCGCGCCGAAAGCGTCCTCGAAGTCGGTCTTCCAGCGCGCGTCGTTCGCGCTCTGGATGCCGAACTCGTAGAAGTTGTCGCCGAGGAGCAGCACGAAGTCGGGCGGGTCGTGCTCGGCCCGGGCGGCGAGCGCCGCGATCGCCTGCGCGCGCGTCTCGGTCGCCGCGCCCGTGTCGCCCAGCGCGTAGAAGCGCAGCGGGCGTTTTCCCTCCGGATCCGGCGTCGTCGCCGGCGTTTCCTGCCCAGACCATCGGCTCCGGAGAGTGAGCGCGGGGAGTGCCACTCCTGCGCCGATCAGGAGCTTGCGCCGGGAGAAAGGAGTCGCGGGGTGGAGCGGGGTTCGAGCGTGCATCGAGCCTTCCTGGATGGGGCGCAGAGTCTAACCGCCCTCCGGCCCCCGAGCGCGCTCACCGAGTCCGGATGAGCTCGACGTTGACGAGCGTTTCCGAGGTCCCCTCGGCGCGCAGCCGGCCGTAGGGAACGGGTTCGCCGATCGGGCCGCCGGCCACGCTCGGTAGGAACGTCACGAAGACGGTCAAGTCCTCGGAGGTATTCAGCGTCAGCGGAAGGACCGCCGGGTTCGTGCTGTAGATGCGCAGGACGGTCTGCGTCTCGTCCGTCACGAACTCCTCCTCGTTGATGAAGCCATCGTTGTTCAGGTCCTTAAGCTCACCGATCGCCAACCTCTCGATCGTCACGTCGGCGGGCCCGACATTCTTGAACGTGATGGGGTACACCACCAACTCGCCAAGATCTCCACCGAGTTCCGGCCCGGCATGGATCAGCTTCGGAGGAATGGCCACCAGGTACGGATAGAGCTTCGCCACGAACTCGAGGTTCTTCTTCTCGTTCCATCGGTAGAGCAGGGACTCGCTCACTTCCGTCGCGCCGGCCTTCGCGGGCTCGAGGCATGCCCCGCTCAGGCAGGCGGCCAAGGACAGGAACATCGACGTGGTGGGTTTGGGCGTCACGTTTGCCTTTCTTGGGTCACTGCAAGCACCCGGGAACCAGGGAAGCCTACCAGGCCTCCATGGAGGCGGGCAGGACCGAATGCCGGTCTGGAGGAGTCAAGGTTCTTCGGGCGGCGGCTCGGGGGTGTCGTCGCCAGAGCACCCTCCGACCTTCGATCGCAACCGTTCTCGCTGCCCCGAGTCTTCGACGGCGAGCGATCCGATTACCGGGCAGCGGTTCTTCGAAGCGAGTACCCCCCCTGGGCTTCTGCGTCCGATGCACGCGCGGCAACTTTGAACGTCGAGACCGTCGTGGTCGGGGGGACCTGAGCCACGTCGGGCTACCGTCCGCCCTCGGGCGGCGGTTCCGGCGTGTCGTCGCGCGGCGGGGGCACGAGCTCGGAGCGGATCTCGAGGTAGCTCGTGTAGCGCGTCGCGGCCAGCTCGCCGCGCTCGACCGCCGCGTACACGGCGCAGTCGGGCTCGTGGTCGTGGGAGCAGCCGGAGTAGCGGCACTTCCCGGCGAAGCGCGCGAACTCGGGGAAGCAGTCCGGCAGCTCCGCCTGGTTCACGTCGGCCAGGCGGAAGACGCGGATGCCGGGCGTGTCGATCACGCGCGCGTCGAGCGCGGGCAGGCGGTGCATCTGCGAGGAGCTCGTGGTGTGCTTGCCGGCGTCCCAGTACTTGCTGATCCTGCCGGTCTTGAGCGCGAGCCCGGGCTCGAGGGCGTTCAAGATCGCCGACTTGCCGGTGCCCGAGCCGCCGTAGAAGACCGAGACCTTGCCGCGCAGGAGCTCGGGGAGCTCGGAGAGCTCGCCGCGAGTCGCGCAGGTCTCGAGCACGCTCACGCCCGCCTCCGCGTAGGTGGAGCGCAAGCGGTGCGAGAAGCTCTGCGCGTCGAGGTCGCGCTTGTTCAGCACGAGCACGGCCGGGATCTCCGAGTAGGCGCAGGCGGCGAGGATCCGGTCGGCGCGGTTCGACGAGAACGTGGGCTTCGCGAGCGACGCGACCACGAACAGCCGGTCGACGTTCGCGAACAGGATCTGCTCGCGCGGGTCGTGGGACGAGGAGACGCGCGCGAGCCAGTTCCTGCGCGGCAGGACCTCCTCGACGCCCGGCGGATCGCCGTCGAGGGAGACGCGCACGAGGTCGCCGACGGTGACCGGGTTCCTGACGTGCAGAGAGAGCTCGTCGAAGAGCTTGCCGCGCGGCGCGAAGGGCCGCACCTCGCCCGCGACCTCGACGTGCAGGAACTTCGCGTCGCCACGCACGACCCGGCCGGTCGCGAACGCGCTCACGGCTCCACCCGCCGCAGGCAGCAGGCGTGGTGGCTCGCCGAGACCGCGCGCACCCGCGCAGGGTCGCGCCACCAGGCGTCGTCGACGGAGACGATGCGACCCGTGAGCGGGGCGCTCTCCTCCGAGGCCAGGAAGAGCGCGAGCTCGGCGGCGTCGTCGGGCGGGTGGTTGAGCGCCCGCTCCGGATGGGGCCGGCCGGTGCGGCGCTCCTCGGCCTCGATGCGCTCGAGGTCCCAGGGGCTCCACACCCTGCCCGGCTGCAGGCAGTTCACGCGGATCCCGGTGTCGAGGAGCTCGACGGCGAGCTGGTCCGTCAGGCGGCACAGCGCCGCCTTGGCCGAGGCGTAGGCGGTCGAGGGCACGCCGAGCATCGGGAACCAGGCGCCGCCGCCCGAGCAGGTGAGGAGAGCGCCGCGGTTCTTGGCGCGCAGCGTGGGGAGCGCCGCCCGGAAGACGTGGAAGGTCCCGAACAGGTTGATGCGCACCACGTGTTCCCACAGCTCGGGATCGATCGTGTCCAGCGGCTCGTGCCCGCCGCCGCCGCCGGCGATCGCAGCCACGACGTCGAGGGTGCCGAAACTCTCGAGCGTGCGCGCGACGAGCCCTTCCATGTCGGCCCTGCGGGTGACGTCGGCCGGGAGCGCGATCGAGCGGCCGCCCGTGGCGTGGATCGCGGCGGCGGTCTCCTCGAGCAACGCGGCGCGCCGCCCGCAGATCGCGACCGCCGCCCCTTCGCGCGCGAAGCGCTCGGCGATCGCGCGGCCGACGTTCCAGCCGCCGCCCGTGACGATCGCGACCTTGCCCTCGAGACGCCCCGCCACGCTCCTCAGGCTCCGGAGCCGGTCGTGCCCGGGGACGCGCCCACTCCCGAGCTCGTCTTGCCCAGGAGCTTCTCGCGCCATTCGCGCTTCACTTTCGCCCGGTGGCTGAAGGAGGCCAGCACGTCGGGCCGTCCCATGTTCGCCACCGAGCAATTCGCGCACACGTCGCGGTGCTTCATGGCGACGTGCTCGTGGCGCAGCTGCCGGTAGGTCGGGCCGGTCCAGATCTCGCGGAAGCTCTGCGTCTTGAAGTCGCCGAAGGTCGAGAACTCGAACCACGAGCCGCAGGGGAAGACCGTGCCGTCCGGATTGACGTGGATGTAGTACCAGGGGAAGTAGCAGCGGCGGTTGTGATGGGACTTCGGCGGCACCGCCAGGATGAACTCGCGGTTCTTGTGGTTCATGAACTCGGCCACAGAGAAGGTGTCGAAGGCGGGCCGCGCGTCCTCCGGCGCGCCCATGGCGCTCCCGCCGCCCTCGTCCGAGCGCGGGGCGTCGGAGATCTGTCCCTGCGCGTCGAGCGTGCCCCCGAAGTCCTTGGGAAAGGGCAGGGGAACGGTGGCCGCGATGCCCAGGCTGGCGGCAAGGTCCTTGACCTCGGCCAGGATCTCGTTCGAGAGCTCGGGCTCGTTCACCAGGGACTCGTCCTCGATGCCCAGACCCCCGATCACGCCCATGTGGACGAAGTTCATCTGCTCCACGCCCTTCTCGGCCATCAGGCGCACGAGCGTGGGCATCTCGCGGATCGTGCGGCGCATGAGCACGCTCGTCACGCTGACCATCGGCACGCGCGAGCCGCGCTGCGCCTTGATCTCCTCGAGGCGGTCGAAACGCGAGAGCAGCTTCTCCCACTTCATCGGCGTGCGGATCGACTCGAAGGTCTCCTTCGTGCCGCCGTCGACCGAGATGGTGATCACCGGCATCCGTACGTCGATCACCTTGTGGATGATGCCCGTGGTCAGGTTGATGGCGTTCGTGGAGAAGTGGAAGTTCGGGACGTCGTACTCGCGGCAGAGCTCGAGCGCCCGCGGGAGGTCCTGGGCGAGCAGGGGCTCGGCGCTCGAGGAGAGCACCACGTCGTGGGCCAGCGGGAAGGTCTCGGAGGCCACCTTCTCCAGGAGGTCGCGGCCCATCGTGATCGGGCTCTCCTGGAACTGGGGGTGCGCGAAGTGGCACATGATGCAGCGCAGCTGGCAGCGCCCCACCATGTCGAGCTTGACGCGCAGGTAACGACGGGTGCGGAGGACGGGCATGTCGAGGATCCCAGGATACCAGGGGCCGCGCGTCGCCGCCCCGGACGCTCGACGCCCGGACGATGGACATCGGGCGCGCTATCCTGGTCCGGCGAAGATTCTTCGCCTTGCACGGACCGTGATCGACCTCCAGACCATCCGTTCCACGCGCAACCCGCTCGTGCAGCGCGTGCGCGCCCTCCGGCGCGGCCAGAAGCGCGTAAAGGAGAGCGGTTGGCTGTTGCTCGAGGGCGACCGGCTGGTGGACGAGGCCCTGCGCGCGGGCCTCTTGCCGGAGTTCGTCCTGGTGGGCGCGCGGCGCGAGGCCCGCGCGCGCGAGCTCGCCGCGCGCGGGATCGAGGTCCACCTGCTCGAGGACTCGATCTTCGCGGACCTGAGCGCGCTCGAGAGCGCGCCCGGGTGCCTGGCGCTCGTGCGCGAGCCGGAGCGGCGCGGCGCGGAGGCGCTCTCGCGCCTGGCGAGCGCGCTCGTGGTCGTCGCCGCGGGCGTCCAGGATCCCGGGAATCTCGGGGCGCTCGCGCGCGCCACCGAAGCCGCGGGCGGGGAGGCGCTCGCGGTCACCGGCGGCGGATGCCGGCCCTGGAACGAGAAGGCGCTGCGCGGCTCCATGGGGAGCCTCTTGCGCCTCTCCGTGCTCGAGTTCGAGGCGCCTGGCGCGGCGATCCGCGCGCTCGAGGGCGCGGGCTTCCGTTCGGTCTTCGCGCGCACGCGCGGCGGCGAGGATCCCGAGTGCTTCGATTGGTCGGGTCGCGTCGCGCTGTGGGTCGCCTCCGAGGCCGGGAGGATGCCGGAGGAGGTCGAGCGCCTGGCGGAACGCGCGCAGGGCGTGACCATCCCCCTGGAAGGCGGCGTCGAGTCGCTCAACGTCACCGCCGCGGCCGCGGTGCTGCTCTTCACGGCCCGCCGCGCGCGCCAGGGCGGAGCCCGTGCGAATACGGGGGGGCGTCCATGACCGGTCTCTTCGACCCCGCTCCGGCCGGCGCGGAGCCGCGCCGTCCCCAACTGGATCGGTCGCGCGCCGATGCGCCGCTCGCCGAGCGGCTGCGGCCGCGCTCGCTGTCCGAGTTCCAGGGCCAGCGACACCTGGTGGGCGAGGGCAAGATCCTCGCGCGCGCATTGCGAGGCGAGCTGCGCCAGAGCCTGATCCTGTGGGGCCCGCCGGGCTCGGGCAAGACCACCCTCGCGCACCTGATCGCCGCGGCGAACGAGCTCTCCTTCGTGCCCTTCTCGGCCGTGCTCTCTGGGATCCAGTCGATCCGCGAGGTCATGGCGCGCGCCGCCGCGGAGCGCGCGCGGACCGGCCGGCGGACGCTGCTCTTCGTGGACGAGATCCACCGCTTCAACAAGGCCCAGCAGGACGCCTTCCTGCCGCACGTCGAGCGCGGCGACATCCTGCTGATCGGCGCCACGACGGAGAACCCTTCCTTCGAGGTCGTCGGACCGCTGCTCTCCCGAGCGCGCGTGCTGCGGCTCGAGCCGCTCTCGGTCGAGGAGCTCGTGGCCGTGCTCGAACGCGCCCTCGCGGATCCCGAGGCGGGTCTCGCCGGGAGGATCTCGGCCTCGCGCGAGGTCCTGGAGAAGATCGCGCGCGCCTCCGACGGGGACGCGCGGCGCGCGCTGATGTTGCTCGAGAGCTCGGCGGCGCTCCAGGCGCAGGGGGGCGAGATCCTGCAGGCCACGCTGGTCGAAGCGCTGCAGAAGAAGGCGCTCCTCTACGACAAGTCGGGCGACCAGCACTACGACCTCGTCTCCGCGCTCCACAAGAGCGTGCGCAACTCCGACGCCGACGCCGCGCTCTACTGGCTCGTGCGCATGCTCGAGGCCGGCGAGGATCGCCGGTACGTCGCTCGCCGCCTGATCCGCATGGCGGTGGAGGACGTCGGCCTCGCCGACCCTGGGGCGCTGCGGGTCGCCCTCGATGCCGCCGAGACCTTCGAGCGCTTGGGGACTCCCGAGGGCGAGCTCGCGCTCGCGCTCGCCGCGGTCCACCTGGCCCGCTCGCCGAAGTCGAACGCGGTCTACGTCGCCTACGGGGAGGCGCGCGCGGACGTCGAGCGCCTCCCGGCCGAGCCGGTCCCGCTGCACCTGCGCAACGCCGTGACGGCGCTGATGCGCGAGCAGGGGTACGGGCAGGGTTATCGCTACGTCCACGACGACCCTTCGGCCAGGGACGAGATGTCCTGCCTGCCGCCCGGCCTCGCCGGCCGGAAGTACCTGCGCGACCCCGCTCATCTTCGGGCCGAGGAAGACCGATAGACGACGGGTTCCCCCCCGCCCTTCGGTCGGATCCTCCCCCGTGAACGATTCCGCTCCCCGTCCGCTTCCGATCGGCAAGTACTTCCTCGAACGCGGTCGGATCACGCTCCCGCAGGTCGAGGCGGCCCTCGCTTACAAACACGAGCACGGGGTCAAGATCGGACAGGCGCTGGTCGCGCTCGGACTCGTGGACGAGCACGAACTGGCCGAAGCCCTGAGGGTCCAGGGCAAGGTGTTCTGCGTCGACCTCACGCCGGGGATCGTCGACCCCAAGGTCGCGGTGAAACTCGGCGAGAAGGCCTCCACGCGTTTCCGCGCGCTGGCCTTCAACCAGATCGCGAACACGACCACGGTCGCCATGGAGGACCCCATGGACGTGCTCGCGATCGACGAGATCGCGATGCGCATGCAGACGCGCGTCTTCCCGGTCTTCGCCGAGCCGGCGAAGATCGAGCGCGCCGTCCAGGCCGTGTTTCGCAGGGAAGCGCTGAAGCTCGCCAACCCCGAGCTTTCGAGCTCGGTCGACAAGCTGGCCCAGATCGCCTACCAGGAGGAGCTCGGGGGCGGGGGCGGCCCCGCGCTCGCGTCCGGCAAGAACGTCGACCTGACCCCGGTGGAAGGCGACGGGGACGGCGAGGTCGCCCTGCAAGACCTCGACAAGCCCGTGATCAACATGGTGCGCAGCCTGCTCGAGGACGCCTTCGTCCAGCGCGCCAGCGACATCCACCTCGAACCGCGCAGGAAGGACGTGCTCGTGCGCTTCCGCGTGGACGGGGACCTCTTCGAGCGCACCACGCTGCCCAAGTCCTGGGCGGCACCCGTGCTCGCGCGCATCAAGGTGCTGGCGAACCTGGACATCGCGCAGCGGCGCCTCCCGCAGGACGGCCGCATGCAGTTCCGCTACAAGGGGGCGTCGGTGGACCTGCGCATCGCCACCTCACCCACGTTGCAGGGTGAGGGCGCGGTCCTGCGCATCCTCGACGGAGGCCGCGATCTCCACAGCCTGGAGCAGCTCGACTTCGACGAGGCCCAGCGCGAGCGGCTCGAGCGCATCATCCAGTGCCGCGAGGGCTTCGTGCTCGCCACCGGGCCGACGGGAAGCGGCAAGACGACCACGCTCTACGCCATCCTCCAGCGCCTCATCGGGCCCGACCGCAAGATCGTGACGCTCGAGGACCCCGTCGAGAACGAGATGGACGGGATCACCCAGATCAACGCCAACGCCAAGATCGGGATGACCTTCGCGCGCGGGCTGCGCTCGATCCTGCGCCAGGACCCCGACGTCATCCTGGTGGGCGAGATCCGCGACCAGGAGACGGCCCAGATCGCCGTGCAGGCGGCTCTCACGGGGCACATCGTGCTCTCCACCCTGCACACGGTGGGCTCGGCCGAATCGATCACGCGTCTGGTGGACATGGGGATCGAACCCTATCTGCTGGCGGACACCCTGCGCGGGATCGTCTCGCAGCGCCTGCTGCGCCGCGTGTGCTCCGACTGCAAGGTCGCGAGCGAGCCCGACGCCTCGATCCTGGAGCGTCTCTCGATCCCGGCCGATGGAACGCGCTTCTTCGAGGGCCGCGGTTGCACGGAGTGCCACGGCCAGGGATACCGCGGGCGCATCGGGATCTACGAGGTCATGCAATTGACCCCCCTGCTCTGCGGCCTGGTGGAGAAGAGCGCCGGGACCGAGGCCCTGAACAAGACCGCCCTGGAGGAGGGGCTCATCACGCTGCGCGAAGACGGCATTCGCAAGGCGCGAGCGGGCCACACCACCCTGACTGAAGTCCTTGCCGCCACGTCACGCGGATGACCGCGCCCACGACCATGAAGACGGTCTTCTTCGCCCACGACCAGCAGCAGAGCCCGGTGCCGCGCCAGCAGGCGCTCGAGATGGGAGGATTCCGCGTGAGGCCCCTGGAGTCGAGCCAGGAACTCATGGCCGCGCTGCGCGAGGAGAAGCCCGACCTGGTCCTGATCGACGCCCTCTTGGAGGGCAAGAACGGGTTCGAGACCGCGCTCGAGATCCACCAGACCTATCCGGAACGCACGTTTCCGACCCTTCTGTGCTCGGCGATCTACCGCATGCGCCAGTACCGCGAGGAAGCCCGCCGCTGCGGTGCGGAGGACTACATCCTCCTCCCCATCGAACGCGACGAACTCCTGGAGAAGGTGGCCCAGGCGCTCGCCGGCTTCGCCCCACCCGGCCGGCAGGGCACCTTCCACGCGGCCTAGCCGAACTTGAAGGGCTCGGAATCGCGCACAAGGACTTATGGCGACGGCTTCGGTGCCGACCGGCCCCGATGAGCCCGAGAACTGGGTTGCTCGCTGGAAAGTCGATGTAGTGGAAAACCCAT
>Ga0247727_10000726_pt1 | contig 81000 bp, 57 predicted proteins | sample WisWelCaveWW1625_FD_202498 | JGI IMG/M metagenome (GOLD analysis project Ga0247727, IMG submission 202498) | Biofilm microbial communities from Wishing Well Cave, Virginia, United States - WW16-25 | ecosystem: Environmental > Aquatic > Deep subsurface > Groundwater > Cave microbial mat | place...
CCCGTGGGTGCGCACGCACCGTCGTGTGCATCAATGGGTGCAAGCGAAACTGATCCTTACGTCACTGCGACAACGCATCCAAGTAAGGACTTACGCCGCGTGATGAAAAAAGCTGGTCAGCGAGGGCGATGGCAGTGCTTCGCCCTCGCTCACGCTTCGGGTTTATGTCGCGTCACTCGGCGCCGCGCAGTTTGCCAAAGAACTTTCGGACATCCTGGGCCAGCAGCATCGGTTGCTCCATCGGCCTGCCGGCAAGCAGCACGATCCGCGTGCGAATCATCTCCGTCAACGACGCCGGCGAAGCGCCGCCCAGCGAAGTCGTCGAGTTCGTCACGCCGGTGAATGTGTAGACGAGAGTTGAACGGCCGGATAGGTAAGGCGAATCTTGAGGACAGGCGATAAATTCAAGCCGTGGCGGGCGAAGTCGCTTCTCCCGCGGGGCGCTCCAGAATTCCCCGCACGACTTTGCCCGCCTGTCCATCGAGCAGCGAGCCGGTGCCGGACGGGCGCGTGAACGTCGTGCGCGCGGGATCGAGACCGAACAAGTGCAGCAGCGTCGCGTGGTAGTCGAAGTGATTGACCACGTCGGTCACGGCGCGGTGGCCGAACTCGTCGGTCTCGCCGTGTACGTGGCCGCCCTTCACGCCGCCGCCGGCCAGCCACATGCTGAAGCCGTACGTGTTGTGGTCGCGGCCGATGTTCTTTTCGTTCTGAATCACGGGCAGCCGGCCCATTTCGCCGCCCCAGTGAACGAGCGTCGTGTCGAGCAGGCCGAGCGATTTCAAATCCTTGATGAGCGCCGCCGCGGGCCGGTCCGTTTTGCGGCACACGTCGGGCAGGCTCTTGGCGATGCCGCCGTGATGGTCCCACGTCTGGTTGCCCGTGCAGATTTGAACGAATCGCACGCCGCGTTCGACGAGCCGCCGTGCGAGCAGGCAGCGAGTGCCGAAATCGCGCGTGACCGGATCGTCGATGCCGTACAGTTCGATCGTCGCCGCGGACTCGGTGGAAATGTCGAGCACTTCCTTGGCGGCGAGTTGCATGCGCGCGGCCAGTTCGTAGCTCGCGATGCGGGCGGCCAGATCGTGCTCGCCCGGATGTTGCGCCAGGTGCTCGCGGTTGATCTCATCGAGCATCGCGAGGTAACGCCGCTGTGCCGGCGCGGCGATGGACGGCGGCGGGTCGAGATTCAAAATCCGCGGCTCCTTCGGCCGAATCACCGTGCCCTGATAGAGCGACGGCAGCCAGCCGTTCGACCAGTTGTAAACGCCCTCGACGGGCAGCCCGCCCGGATCGGTGAGCACAAGATAGGCGGGCAGGTTTTGATTCTCCGTGCCGAGCGCGTACGTGATCCACGAGCCGAGCGCCGGCCGCCCCGCGGTGGGCCGTCCGTTGTTCAACGCGAAAATCGACTGGCCGTGATTGTTCACGCCCGTGTGCATCGAACGGATCAGCGTGATGTCATCGACGACTTCGGCGAGGCCCGGCAACAACTCGGAGAGTTCCATGCCGCACTCGCCGCGTGGCGTGAACTTCCACGGACTGGCGAGCAGCTTGGCACTCGCCTCGGCGGCGTTGTCGTGTTTGATCTCGCCGGAATATTTTTCGCCGTCGCGCTTTTGCAGTTCCGGCTTCGGGCCGAACAGATCGAGGTGGCTCGGGCCGCCCTGCATGAACATCGAAATCATGGCCCGCGCCTGAGGCTCAGCGTGCGGCGACTTTGGCTTCAGATCGAACGACGCGGGCTGTGTCGGCTTGGGCGGTTCGCTCGCCACACCGTCGCGATCGAGCAGCCACGCCAGCGCGAGCGAGCCGATGCTCATGCTCTGCGCGGCGAGGAAGTGGCGTCGCGTGGATCGGTCAGAGACGTTTGATTGCACGGCGGCACCTCGTCAATCGACATACAAAAACCGATTCGAACTCAAGAGTGCCTGGCAGTACGTGGCCAGTGCTCGCAGGCCGGGCGGCGTCGGCGGCTCTTTGACGGCGTCGGCAGGGGGCGCGGCGGAATCGAACTCAGCAGTCTGAGCGGTGAGGAATGCGACGCCCGACTGGACTTGCGCGTCGGCCGGCGACTCGGCAAACGCGAGTTGCCACGCGAGTCGCACTTGAGCGGCCGAGTCATCGCCCGCGGCGCTGTGCACGCGATTCGCGAATTCGCGAGCCTGCGTCAGGATGAATTCGTTGTTCATGAGCAACAGCGACTGCGGGGCGACGGTCGAGCTGTTCCGCAGCGAGCAGTTCGGCCGCATGTCCGGAGCGTCGAACGCGTCGAGCATCGAGAGCGGCGTGCTGCGCCGCGCTTGCACGTAAACGCTGCGGCGAAATTCGCCTTCGCCGAGCTGCACGACCTTGCCCGCCGGCCGGCCGGCGGAATCGCGCGTGTCCACGCCGACGATGATCTGGCCGACCTCGTCGGGCGTCACCGGCACGGGCGGGCCAAACGATTTCGGCGACAGCTTGCCCGCGACCGCGAGCACCGAATCGCGCAGCGACTCGGCCTCGAGCCGCCGCACGGTCATGCGGCCGAGCAGTTGATTGTCCGCATCGGCGGCATCGAGCGAATCCGTGCGACGCGACGATTGCCGGTACGCGGCCGAGAGAACGATGAGCCGGTGCAGCGGCTTGAGCCGCCAGCCGCCGGCCATGAATTCGCTCGCGAGCCAGTCGAGCAGCTCCGCGTGCGACGGCCGGCCGCCGAGTGCGCCGAAGTCGCCCGGCGTCGCGACGATGCCGCGGCCGAAATGATTGAGCCAGACGCGATTCACGATCACGCGCGCGACCAGCGGATGCGTGCCGCTCGTGAGCTGCCTGGCGTACGCCAGCCGCCGGCCCGTCGTGGGCAATTGCGGGTCATCGAGCGGGATCGTGTCCGCGGCGGTCGAACACAGCACGGTCAACTCGCCGGGCGGCACATCCTGACGCGGCTGATTGAAATCGCCGCGAAAGAAAAGTTTCGTTGCGGGGACGCTGCCGGCAACCTCAGTCAAGCAATGAGCGAAATCGTCTGCCGGCCGCTTCGCCTGAATCTCCGCCTTCAGTGCGTCAAACTTTTTCACATGCTCGTCGTGCCGCTTGCGATCGTACAAGTACACGCTGCCGCCGTTGACGTTCAGGCTCGGATGATCCTTAAGAAGCTGCTTCTGTTCGGGCGTGCGTTCCTTTTCGGACGTGGCCCGCGCGGCCCGCGCGGCGTCGCGCTGATCTTCCGCCAACTTCGCGACTTCGCTCTCAAACGTCTCTTGCACGAGTTGCTCGAGCGCCGCCTTGCGTTCTTCGGCGTTCTTGGCCAATTCGGCATCGACCGCCGCAACCTGCTGCTTCTCGGCGTCGGTCCAGAGCGACACGAGCCGCGCTTGAGGCGACCGCCAGTTTTTCGGGTCGTGAGCCGGCTCGAAGATCGCCCGCAGCCGGTAGTAATCGAGTTGAGTGATCGGGTCGTAGCGGTGATTGTGGCACTGCGCACAACCGACGGTGAGTCCCAGAAGCGACGTGCTCACGATCTTGATCGTTTCGGCGACGACTTCGTTGCGTGCCAAATCCTGCTCCACCGCGCCGTCGCCCGTGCCGTCGGGAGCCATGCGGAGAAATCCGGTTGCAATCAATTTCTCAGCCTGTTCTGGAATCAGGTTCGTGTACGGCGGCGTGAGCAACTCGTCGCCCGCCAGTTGCTCGATGATGAAATCGGTCCACGGCTTGTCGTCGTTGAACGCGCGAATCACGTAGTCGCGATACTTGTAGGCGTACTTTCGTTCCAGATCCTTCTCGCTGTAACCGTCGCTGTCGGCGTATCCGGCGACGTCGAGCCAGTGGCGGCCCCAGCGCTCGCCGTAGCGTGGCGACGCGAGCAGTTCGTCCACCAGCCGTTCGTAGGCGTCCGGCGACTCGTCCGCGATGAAGCGCTCGACCGCCTCCGGCTGCGGCGGCAATCCGACGAGGTCGAAATAGAGCCGGCGAATCAGCGTGCGCTTGTCGGCTTCGAGCGAGAAGCCGAGGCCGCGTTTCTCCAACTCGGCGGCGAGAAAGCTGTCGATGATCGTCCGCGCCGCCTGTCCGTTTTTCAGTTCAGGAACCGGCGGCCGGCGGATCGGCTGAAACGACCAGAACGACCGCTCATCGTCGGAGAAGCCGTGCGAGTCGGCGGGCTGTTCCGGCTCCGGCCGCGCGGTTTTCGCGCCCTGATCGATCCACGCGGCGATGACGGCGATTTCTTTCGCGGTGAGTTTCTTTTCGCCCGGCGGCATCTCGCCCGCGGCGATCCGCTGGTGAATCAAGCTTTCCGCGGACTGCCCCGCGACAGCCGCGGCCCCGGCCTTGCCGCCCTTCAACATCGTGCGCGCAAATCGCAGGTCGAGCGCCGCTTTGAACGGCTCCTCGTCGCCGTGACACTGAAAACAGTTCGCTTTCAAAATCGGCCGCACGCCACGCTCGAACGTCAGCTCGCGCGATGCTTGCGCGCGGGCCGGCTCGTCCGCGGCCAAAGTCGCAACGGCCGCGACCGGCGCGAGAACAACGATCGCGAGTAGTCCAAGTGTTCGAATCATGGGCAGGAAATCCCGGCGGGACGTCAAGCAGGTTGCGACATTATCCGCGATTTGTTAGAGACGTGCAACGACAGCAACGCGAACAATCATCGTGGAGCCAGTCATGAACAGCACGTCGAGCCGATCCCGTCGTGATTTCTTCGCCTCGGCGAGCGCCGGCGCGCTCGCCGCGTCCCTCGCGACCAGCCCGACCTCTGCGCAGGCCGGACTCGTGTCGCGCGCGGCGCGGCCGACCAAGATTCGCATCGGCACGCGCATCAGCCCGGCGTGGCTCAAGAGCGAAAACGACGACGACCTGCGGTTCCTCAAACAGATCGGCGTCGATTACGTGGACATCGAGCTGATCATGTTGAAGGGCTACGAGGACTCAGGCAGCATCACGAAGGCGGCGCTCGACGAATTGATCGCGCGATTCGACGCGGTCGGGCTGCGCATCGAGCGGGCCAACGCGCTTGGACGATACATTTTGAACGCACACCTCGGCCGCCCCGACGGCCAGCGCGAGATCGACAACTTGAAACGGATCGGCGAGTTGCTGGCCGAGGCGAAGATTCCGGTGTACGGCATTCAGGCGTGTCAGGCGTCGCAGCACATTGAAAACTCGCGCGGCGGCTGGAGTCGCAAGAAGGGCCGCGGCGGTTACGACTTTCCCGCGTTCGATCTCGACGCGTCCGAGACGCCGCCGCCGCGGCCGAAGTACCGCGTGACGGCCGATCAGCTTTGGAAGGGACTCATTAATATCTACAGGCAGGTCGTGCCGATCGTCGAAGGCAGCCAAACTCGAATCGCGATGCACGGCAACGACCCGCCGCTTTACGAACACCTCGGCAGCCCGCAGATCCTCTGCCGCTTCGCCGACTTCGACCGGCTGTTCCGCGAAGTGCCCAGCGCGCACAACGGCATCACGTTTTGCGTGGGCACGCGATTCGAATCCGGTGAAGACGTGTTCGCGGGCCTGCGCCACTTCGGCCAGCAGGGCAAGTTGCTGCACGTACATTTCCGCAACGTGCGCGGCACGCTGCCGGCGAACCGCGGCTACTCCGAGGTCTTCGTGGACGACGGCGACCTCGACATGGCCCGCGTCGTGCGCACGCTCGATGAAGTCGGCTACGACGGCTGCATCGACTACGACCACGCGATCGGCATCTCCGGTGACCGGCCGATCGCGAAGCAGTACATCGCGTTCGCGGTCGGCTACATGCGCGGGCTGCTGCACAATCTGACGGTTGACTGAACCGCGTGGTTCGTTGAAAATCACTTGTCCGCAAACGACAGGCACAGGCCGTTGACCCTCCGGAGATTTCGCGAGCCGATCATGCAACAAGTTGCCCTCAAGTCCGTCGCCTTCACGCCCAAGGAGTTGAAGTCGCTCAAGACCGATTGCCAACTGGGCCTCGCGCGGTTCAGCCCGTGCGGCAAGTTTCTCTTCGCTGGCGGACTCGACGGAACCGTGCGTCGCTGGGACGCCGCGTCGAACGAGCTGAGCGAGTTGCCGCCGCTTCGGGGGCACGGCGGTTGGGTGCAGGCCATCGCGTGCTCGCCGCACACGGCTCTCGCGCCGTCCGTGCCCGACGCGCCGGCGACCGCGAGTGACGACCTGCCGCGGTTGTTCACCGCGGATTCGTGGGGGCAGCTCCGCGCGTGGCGGTACGACGATGCGGAGCCGAAACCGGCCTGGTCAATCAACCCGGCGCACGACGGCTGGATTCGCTCGATTGCCGTCAGCCCCGACGGTCGGCGGCTCGCGACCTGCGGCTTGGATCAAATCGTGCGCGTCTGGTCCGCGGCCGACGGCTCGAAGCAACTGGAACTCACCGGGCACAACGAGGACGTATTCTGCGTCGCGTTTCATGCGGACGGCCGATCGCTGGTCTCGGGCGACTTCAAGGGCGTCATCAAACACTGGGACCTCGCGACCGGCACGTGCCAGCGCGACCTCGACGCGCGGGTGCTGTTCAAGCTCGACCGGCTGCAAGACGTCGGCGGCGTCCGCTCGCTCGCGTTCAACCAACACGGCACGATGCTCGCCGCCGGCGGCACGACGCCCAAGGTCGGCGGCAACGTGCAAGGCAACCCGACGATCCTCGTCTTCGATTGGATCACCGGCATGCAGAAGCACACGCTGTCGCTCGGCGGCGAGGGGGACGGATTCGTCTACGACATGCACTTCCACGCCGACGGATTCCTCATGGCCGTGACGAGCGGCAACCCGGGCGCGGGCAAGTTCCTCTTCATCCGCCCACGCGACTCGCAGCCGTTCTTCGTCACCACGAAGATGCCCAACTGCCACTCGCTCGCCGTACACCCGTCCGGCACGCGCATCGCCGTGACCGCTACCAACGGCGGCTCCAACGGCAACGGCCGGCAACTCAAGAACGGCGAATACGCCGGCAACTGGTCGCCGGTGCACATCTGGGAGCTGCCGCAAGGCTGACCCGCGACCCCTGGCCATCTCCTCCAGTGCGGCGAGTAGCGAATCGAGCGACGCTCTCGTGACGCGGCCCGGCAACACTACCTCGTTCCCAGCCCCAAGCGTCAATTCCACCTGCTCCGAGTGTGCGCTAAGCTACTGAGCTGTAGGAACAAGCGAAGCAGGGACCGTGATCGGCATTCAAGCCACATTTCACTCGAACAATTGTTCCGAATCAGTGCATCAAGACATCTGACTAATCAGAAAATATACATAGATAATTAGAAAAGTTACATAACATTTAAGCAAATGCAACGCGCATTGATAAAAATATTATAATAATATTCATAAAGTTATAGATAACACACAAAAAGATGACTAATTAATATGATAACTGCATAATATTTTTCTAATTATCCATCTAATTGTTTACAATAATCATCGAAATTGTTGATAGTAGTCATATATATTCCAAATATTTAACTTACTTTTTAACTAATATCATAGACTTTTCAGATAATTTCGGTTAATTTATCACTAATCACCTAATCTGGATAACTTGACGGAGTACAACGGCTGCCATGCGGTTCCCATTGGTGCCATTTCGATCTTCCCATCTGTGTGTCCCGTGCCTGATTATACAACTTTCGTGGCAAAAAGAACATCCGCCAGGCCGTTGGCTGAATTATCGAAGTGCCACCGAGACGATGTGACCCGCTGGCGAAGCGTCTAACGCCGCCCGATTCGCACGGTGCAGGCGTCGCGGTCGTGGTCGAGGACGGCCACATCGAGATCGAGGAACAGGCGCAGCACGTCGAGGTGGGTGGTCGAGTGCGGGGTGAGTGCGAACGTGCGGTACTCGCCGCCGGGTCCGCCGCGGAAGACGCTGACGCCGAGCGGCAGCATGAGTTGATCGGCCAGGTGTTCGCCGACCGGCACGTCCGTGGCCAGGTATCGGCTCGCCTGCCGCCACGCCGCGTCGGCGACGGCCTCGGCCCGCACGCCGCGTTCGCCGAAGCCAGTGAAGACCTCGGTGACGTGCCGCGACTCGATTTCGAGCACGACCACGTTGCCCGGTCCGCGCGAATCGGCCGGCGATTCCAGCGTGACGCAGGATTTGGGCCAACCGGTTCGCATGCGAAGCAACTGACACTCGCGCTCGCCGATGTGGCGCGGCAGGTTGGCGACGATTGCCCGGCCGCGCTGCGCGAGCAGTTCGCCGCGTTCGAGCAGTTCGAGCTTTTGAAATTTGTCAGCGGGCGAGACGTGTACGCTGATCCGGCCGCCGCCCGCTGGATAGAATCCCGGCCGGTCGAGCGTGGCCGTCACCGTGACGCCGAGTCGATTGAGGATCGGCAGAAATGCACGGTCGAGGAAATCGAACGGCGGCGCGTGCGGGTTGTGCGTGCCGCCTTCCAGCACGAGCGACGACGGTCCGCCGGCAATCATCAGCGCGGGCAAGACAGTTTGCAGCACGAGCGTCGCGCTGCCGGCCGAGCCGACGCTGAATTCATATTCGCCCGCCGTCACGCTGCCCGGCTGGAACGCGAGCCGGGCGGAACCGATCGACGCGCCGGCCAATTCCGCGCCGCAGATTCGCGCGGCCGCCGTCACGGCCGTGAGGTGCTGCCGCATCAGCCCCGGTTTCTTGCGCCCCGCGCGAATGTTGTCGATCTGGAACGGCTGGCCCGTGACCATCGCCAGCGCGATCGACGAGCGGACGATCTGCCCGCCCCCCTCGCCCTGCGATCCGTCAATCTTGAGCATGGAGTTTGCCATCGTGGAGTGCGACTTTGCCCAATGAAGGCGTAGGGTGGGCCGAGTCTTCGAGTCCCACCAGCGTTTTTCCCAACAATGTGGTGGGACTCGAAGACTCGGCCCACCCTACGCCGGCCGTAAGATGAGTTGTCCCACGCTGTGAGTTGCCGCTCAGTGGACGAGCCGAGCGCCGGCCCAGTCGGCGTGGCCTAGCACGTCGCCTTGATTGACGAAATCGGCCACGAGCGTGATTTTCGTGGCTCGGCCGAGGTCCACGCGGACCGGCAATGGCGGCGATCGCCCCGTGAGCGGCGGACTCTCCCACGCGGCCTTACCGTCGAGCAGCACGCGGAACACGACGACTCCTTGGCCGTTTGATTCGTCGTCGATTCCCACAACGCTTTCAAATCGCGTCGCGCCGCCGGCGAGAGCGTACGTCAGTTCCGACCGCGTGTGTACGCCGATGCCCTTGCGAAACACCTGGCCGCGCAGCGAAATCGCCTGGCCGAGCACGCTGCGGTCGAGTTCGAATTCGTACGCCGTGTTCAAGAACGGCGTGTGGCGATGATCGGGCGCGGCGAGGTCGGACAGATAGGTGATCCGGCCGTTGCGGAATTCGAGTGCGACGACTTGTTCGAGCGGCATCGACACGTCGCCGCCGAACGCCGCGCGGCCGCGCAGGCTCGAGCCCTGCATTCGACCGTCCAGCAGCGCCAGTTCGGAGCCGTCCGCGAGCACGACCTGCGCCATCAACGCCGTGGGCCGCGGCGCGGAGAGCAATTCCGTGCTGAGTGCAATCGCGCGAACTTCCGATCGGTTCACGGATACTTCGCCCCGCGCGGTGTCGAGCCGCACCGTCAAGTCGCTCAGCGCGGTGAACGTCCCGGCCAACTCGTCGCCGTTGACGAGCACGAGCACGTCCTGCCGCCGCTTCCCGACGCTCAGCCGCCGGCAGAGCTGTTCACGCGACCGCGCGTCGGCCGGCGGGTTCAGTACGATCGCCAGCACGCGCTCGAGCGGGATGGTCACGTCGCCGAGCAATTCGGAATTCACGCGCAGCGATTCCTGAGTCGATGATTGCGCGATCGCGCGGATCCTGTCGCCATGCGCCAGCAACACCTGCGAACCGGACGGGGCCGCCACCGGCTCGTGATCGTGTCGCCGAATCGCCACGAGATCCATGCCGCTCAGCGGCGGCTTGCCTTCGAGCGTGATCTTCCACGTCTTCGGCATTGAAGCGATCTTCGTGCTAATCGGCTCGCCGCCGATCTTCCAGTCGCCCATCGCGACGAGCTTGCCGCTGAATGGTTCGCCGTCGATCGGTTCGACCACGAATTCGGCGAAGCCGCGTGGCGATTGCGCGCTCGCCGGACTCGATCGAACGGCCACAGCGACGACGACCAGCCAGAGCGAGTTGAACGCGAGGAAAAGACGCATGACGATCGTGAATCTAGCGTTGAAAGATCGGCAGATGAGCATTCGGCGTTTGCAGGATGATGACGGCCATCGCCGTGCCGTACTCGCTGCAGACCGACGGGTCTTCCCAGAATCCTTGTGCCGACTGGCTGCGCAGCAATTCTTCGCGGATGGCCGGGTACCACTTGGCCCAGTAGTCGCCGCCCGCCTGCCACATCGCCTGCACGGCGTAGTAATGGCCGTAGAAATAATGACTCTGCCGGCGCGTCGGCCGCATGGACGGCACGGGCAGGGCGTTTTGCATCATGTAGTCGAGACCCTTCTCGACTTCTTTGCCTTCGTAGATGCCAGCCGAGTAGAGTGCGACGAGTCCGGCGGCGGATCGCGGCGGTGCGCTGGAGCCGCCGTGGGCCATGTACATGAAACCGCCGTCGGCGTTCTGGCTGCGTCGCACGTACTGAATGCACCGGTCCGCGATTTCCTTCGGCACGGCGATGCCCGCGTTCCGCGCCGCACGCAACGCCATGATCTGACAAACGGTCACGGACAAATCCGCGTCGATCGAGCCGGGCTGGTAGCGCCAGCCGCCCTCTTTGTTTTGACTCGACACGGTGAGCAGCACGGCCTTCTTGAGCTTCTCGCGAATTTCCGGCCGCTGCGTCATGCCGTACGCCTCGGCGAGGAACAGGCAGCCGAATCCGTGACTGTACATCGGGCCGTGCGTCGTGGAGAGCCGCGATTCGATGAAACCGGACGTGTTCGTGTTGTCGAGCACGTAGCCGATCGCCTTGTCGATCACGTCGCCGTAGTTGCCCTGGCCGGGCATGTGGCCGGCGGTCATGAACGCCAAACCGGCGAGGCTCGTGACCGCGATGTTGCCCATGTAGCCGCCGCTGCCGAACGAACCGTCGCGGTTCTGCCGTTCGGCCAGCCACGCAAGCGAGCGGTCGATCGACGCGCGGGTCTCGTCGTTCATCAGCGACGCCGCCGGATCATCGCCCGCGGCCGAGGCCGGCGCGACTAACGACAGCATGCTGGAGAGAACAAGACCGGCGACCATGCGGACCTCATTTGCGCGTTTCGTTTTGTTCGGCGATCGCGCGGAAGTACCGCTCGATCAGCACGCGATACTTCGGCAGTTCGGATTCCTTCGCCGCCTGCTCCATTTCTTCCTTGAGCTTCGGGGGCAGGTGGCCCCACACCGCACGAATGACGATCTGGCCGGCTTCCTTTTGCTTGTCGCTCACCTGACCCGGCTTGGCAGTTATGTCGTTTTGATTTGGCTCGGCGGCCTTCTTCGGTTCGGACGGTTGCTTGCCCGGCTGGTTGTTGCTGGTATTTCGTTTTTGTCCGTGTTTGCTGCACCCGGCAGCGCCGCAGGTCGGTCAGCCACCGCCTTTTTTCATCTCTTCGATGAGCTTGTCAAGGTCCTCGATGATGGCCTTTTGCGTGCCGCGCGTCTCGTCGCCGGCGTCGGCCTTCACGAGCCGCCCTTGCACGTCGCGCATGCGGCTGCCGACACGCACGAGTGGATGCTCTTCGGGTTCGGGCGAGAGTTGTTTTTCCAGCGACTTGAGCAACTCGGCGTCGGCCGGCGCGACGGCGGGTTTCGCGTCTTGCTTGGCCGGGTCCTGCTGCGCCGTTGCGGCGGCCGGTTTCTCATCCGGTTTTGCGCGCGGCGCCGGGTCGTCGGCCAGCGCGAGCGCGGCCGGCACGAAACTAATCGCAGCCAGAACGACAGTCCGAATCATGGATTCTCTCCTTCGTCTCGCGACTGAAGAAACTCACGCACGAGGTCGGCCAAAGTCCCCTGCTCGTCCGCAAGAGATTTTAGCTCATTTTGCTGCGCCGGCGACAGGCGCTCGGCGCGTTTTTGCAGTTCGGCCAACTCGGTCGTTCGCTGGTTGATCTCGATTTGCAGCGAGCGGAGCATTTTGAGCTGCGCGATCGGCGGGATGCCGTCGCGTGGCGGGCCGCCCTGCTGGCCGCCGCCCTCGCCCTGCTGCTGCTCGTTTTGCTCGTCCTGCTGATTGTTCGGATCGCTCTTCAGTGCATCGAGCAATTGTGCGAATCGGTCGATTGCCGCCTGCTCCGCGGCCTGCGTTTCGGCGTCGGCCTGCCGTTCGCCGAGTCGCTCCGCCGCCCGCTCCATGTTGCTGATCGCGCGGGTCAGCGTCAGCGCGAAGACCGGCGCCGAGGTGAGCACTTCTTTCGCCTTCTCGGTCTCTTCGCGCACCGCGGCCTGTGTCTCGACGGCGGTGCGGAGCGACGCGAGTTGCGGGCGCGTCCAGTTGCCCTTTTCCTGCCGCGCCGTTTCGAGCCGGACGGTCTCGTCTTTGATCGCCTTCTCGCGCGTGTGCAGCGCCGCGAGCGTGTCGGCGATCTTCGCGAGCTGCTCCATCGCCAACTGGGCCTCGGCCTCCTTACGCGCTTCGGCGACCTCTTTCTGGGCCTTCTGCAGATCTTCGAGCACCTTTTCTTGTTGTTCCTGAGCCTGCTCGCCTTCGCCCTGTTCCATCTGCTGGCCAGCCTGGCTCATGCGGCTGGACGCGGACGACGACGTCTTGCCCGCCTGCTCGGCGCGGAGCCGCTTGAGTTGCTGGGCGAGCCGCGCGGTCTCTTGCTGAAGTTCTTTCTCTTCGCGCGCGAGTTTTTCCAATTCGCGGCGCCGCTCGTTCTCGTCGGCCTTCGCCTGCGCCTCTTTGGTTCGTTCGAGTTGTTCCAGTTGTCGTTTGCGGATTTCGGCGAGCTTCGATTCGGCCTCGCGCAGTTTTTGCACGATCTTCGCCAGATCGCGTTCGCGCGTGTTCTCCAGCGTGTCGAGCATTTGTTTCAGGTCTTCGGCCGCCTGCTTCTGCGCGGTCTCGGCCGCGCCGACCTGATTCTGCTGAATGCCGGCCGCGGCCTTTTGCATCTGTTCCGCGGTGCCGGCCTGACGCGAACCGTCCGCCGCCTCGCGCAGCGTCTCGGCCCCGACCGGGTCGTTCTCCTCGATCCGGCCGCTCATCTGCTCCATCTTGCGCTGCACGCGATCGAGTTGTTCCCGCAACTGCTCCTGGCGGTTCGACAGGTTGCCGAGTTTGGCCTGCGCGTCGGGCGGCAGGCTCTCGCGCGATTTGCCGATCGTGTCGCGCCCGGTCTCGCGCGTTTCGGCGGCGAGCTGTTCCTGTTTCTCCTGCAGGTCCCGCACATCGCGGGCAACGCCGCGATAGGTTTCCCACTTGCTCATCTGATCGATCAACTCGTCGAGCGTCGCCACGACGGAGTCTTGATGCTTTTCGGCGTCGGCGAGGCCGGCCTCCTGCTGCTGCTTGTCGCTCGACGCCTCCGCGTTTTTGCGCACGTGACTGAGGTCCTGTTCGATTTGCGGCAGTTCCTCGCGCGCGATGCGATCGAGCCCGGCATCGACCGCGGCCATCTGCTCGCTCACCGCCGCGTTCTTCACGTGATTGTTCGCCAGATCCTGCTGGACCTGATCGATCAGGCTTTGCAATCCCTCAGCGGGGCTGGTGATCTTGCGCTCGATTTGCCGTTGCAACATTTCCGCGCCTTGCAGCCGCGTCATGTCTGACTTGCTGAGCGCGGGCTCGTGCTTGAGTTGCTCGCGCAGCTCGGCGACCTGCGTGCGTGCGTCCACCTCGAGCTTGCGGATGCGTTCCAGTTCCTGAAAAATCTGCTGCTGCTTGTTTTCGAGTTCGCGGGCGAGTTCTTCCGGCGTGACGACGAGCAATCGCAGTTGCCGGCTCTGGCCGACGTTCGGCCCTTTCAAATTGTCTGCGTCGCGGGCCGAGACGCGATAGGTCACAACCGAGCCGGGCGTCAGGCCCAACTCGGCGAGTCGCCAGCGGTGTTCAACCACCTGCCGGCGCGGCTGTGTCTTCTCGTCGTCGGTCGGCTGCCATTGCCACAGCCGCGCGTCGGTCGTCGAATCCTCGGCCGAGCCGGAGTGAGTCAGCGTCACGTCGTCGATTCCGAAATCATCTTTGACCACGACGCGGAGCGGCACGTCAGCCGTCGGCGTGACGTGGATGTCGGAGGCGGGCCGCTCAATGAACACGTCCGGCGACTGATCGTTCAGCGCGGCGAGGTCGTAGCGCGTCGCCTGACGATTCTCGAAACCCTCTTTGTCGCGCAGCGCGATCCAGTACGATCCGTTTTCTTCGAGCGGAAACGACGCGCGCAATTCCGTGCCGTCCGGCGAAAGGCTCGCGGGAACGCTGGCGTTCTGGCCGATGCGCAACTCGGCCGAGTCGAGCGGCTTCGACGATCGCGCGACGACGTCGATCTTCGTGCCCCACACGGCCCGTACTTGGCCCTTGTCGTCCGGCAGCGACTCGTCCGGCAAGCCGGTGTAGTCTGGAAAGTCGAGCTTCACATTAAGCCGCTGCAATTCGGGCGGCGGAATCACGTCCACGTGGACCGGTTCGGTGAGTCCATCGCCGGCGCGGACGTAGAAATCGAAACTGCGCGAGGCCGCTTCGAGGCCGCCGCTGAATTGCCGGTCGCCGACCGCTCGCAGGGCCTCGGTGGAAATCTCGCCGCCGTCGAATTCGTAATGCACTTCGGCGCGGTCGGGCACGCGGCCCTGCGCGACCTGCACGGTGAGTTGAAACGGCTCGCCACGCGCGAGTCGCGTCGGGGCCTTGACCAGCGTGAGGTGCGTCTCGCGCGGCCAGCCGGTGCGCCCGAACGGATTGACGAGCCGCGCCAGCGCGATGCGCGCCGAGCCGGGACTGGCCACGACCAGCGCCAACGCCAGAGCGACGATCGCTCCGGACAGCGCCGCCGCCCGCTTCGCCGGCCGCCAATCGAGCGCCGCGTCGAAGTTGATCGCCGTGACCTGTCGGCTCGTTTGATCGACGACCGCCTTCCGCAGCGCGGGCGACCCGGCCCGATCCGAATCCGGCGACTCGTGCAAAAACTCAACCGCGCTGGAAAGCTGGTCGCTCAATTTAGGAAACTGCGCCTCGACCTTCATCGCGAGGTCCACGTCGCGCAGCCGCAGCAAGAATGGCGCGATCAACAGCCGGTACGCCGTCCACGCGGTCGCCGCCAGCAGCGCCACGAGCAAAATCGCCCGCACGCCGGTCGTCAAGTCGAACAGCCAGTCGAGTAATCCGCAGGCCGTCGCAATGCCGATCGCCACGGCCAGCACCCAGCACGTGCCGTGCAAACCGAGCACCCGCCGCACGCGTCGACGAAAATCCGTTAGTCTCGCTTCGATCGGCGACTGAAACATGGCGTCCTCAATTCAAACGACAACATCGCAGAAATGTCGCAACGCAGCAACTCTCGTCGGGGCGGGTCGGCGGCTGTGATTATACCGCCCGCGGCCGATTGGCCAAACGGATTTGTGCCCTTTTTCGCATATTGGAAGCAGTCGCTGCAAGCCATACGTTTGACGACCGGCAATGGCAGTTAGTTCTATCGCCGTCATGGTTCGGTCCGTGCGAGGCCGTCGAAGACCGCCCCGTTTGGAAAGTGTTGCCGCCAGCGGGCGACGACGAACTGCGTCGTGCGAAGTTGTGCAATCCGCGGCACAACGTCGGCATCGCCCGACAGGCGCCGTCCGGTGAGGCCCGACCAAACCGTATCGTTGTCCGCGTCGCGCAGCAACACGTCGCTGTCCGTGACCTGCGCGACTTCAAATCGTAACCGCTTCGCGTCGAACGTCGGGTCGAACGCGACGGCCGTCTCGCTCGGCGCGTGAAACACGACCAGCACCGGCCGCCCGTCGATTTCGTCGTGAACGACCGGCGAGTTCGCCAGCATTTCCAGCGGATACAGCTTTTGCTCGTCGCCGGCGAAGACGACGAGGCCGAATCGCGTGCGCCTCGTCGCGTAGTAACTCGCGTAGCTGTCGTGGCGATATCGCTCGATCAAGGAAATCGGCTTGGCGAGCACGAGCGTGTCCGGGTGGAGCGACCGCCACTGCCGCCACGTCGTGTGCGTCGCCGGCATCGTCGCCAGTTGCTGGCCCTTGAACTTGCCACGAATGCACTTGCCGGTCGCTTGCACCCACAGGCTGTCGTACTGGCGATCGTAAAAGATAAATGACTCGTCGAGCAGCCAGCCGCGGTGGCCGAATTCCAATTCTTCCTCCCCGATCTTGCGGACATACACGATGCCCGTGCGACAGAGCGGTCACCACGACACGAGCAGCGGCGTGCCGCCTAATTCTTCGCGGACCAACTCGTGCTCGTTCAGGTAATTGATCGGATACGCGCGCGCCTCGCCGGCGAATTCGAGGCCGATCACGACCTCGTCGTCCGACATCGAACCGGCGGCGGCGTCAACCGACAGGAATTCTGGCCGGTCAATCAAGCGAAAGTGGTCGCGCGGACGCGCCATCGGTCCGGAACTGACGACGCGCAGCATCGCCGGGTCCGGCTCCGGCGCCGGCCGCGTGATGCTCACCGTCGCCTGCGGCGCGCCGGGGTGCATGACATGATGCCACCACGCAATCGCGCCGGCGACTAAGCCAAGCAGCAGCGTAACCGACACAACGATTCGTCCTGCCATGAACACCTCCAATTCGTTTGAGTGTAAGCCAGCCCGCGGCATCGCACCAGTGAGCCGACCGCGACGGCCCCTTGACTCTGCTTCGCGCGCGGCTACGATTACGCCCGAGTTTCCGAGTTGGGTTCTCGCCTACGACCGTGCCGATGCGCGGTGGTTCGCGAGACGAAGAGGGAAGCCGGTGCGAATCCGGCGCGGGGCCGCCGCTGTGATCGGCGAGGTTCCGGACAACGAACGCCACTGCGACGCATCAATAGCCGTCGCGGGAAGGCCGTCCGGCGCCGCCAAAGCCGAAAGCCAGAAGACCTGCCCACTCGACTGACCGCCGTGATGGGGTGCTTCGACGCCGGGCGCCACAAACGATGCTCGCTCATCCACCGACCCAGTTTCCATACTCTGCCATCGTCGGCCAGGACCGCATGAAGCTCGCGCTCGTGCTGGCCGTGATCGACCCGTCGCTGGGCGGCGTGCTCATCCGCGGCACGAAGGGGATCGCGAAATCGACCACCGTGCGAGCGCTCGCCGCCCTGCTGCCGGAAATCGACGTCGTCGCCGGCTGCCCATTTCACCGCGAGCCGGGCGACGCGATTGACTGCTGGCCGCTGTCGAGCGACGCACCGGCCGAGCGGCGCCGCGTGCCACTCGTGGAAATGCCGATCGGTTCGACGGAGGACCGCGTGATCGGCTCGATCGATTTGGAACGAGCGATCGAGTCGGGCCGGCGCACGTTCGAACCGGGCCTGCTCGCCGCCGCGAACCGCGGCATTCTTTATATCGACGAAGTCAATCTGCTCGGCGATCACCTCGTGGACATCCTGCTCGACGCGGCGGCGATGGGCACGAACCACGTCGAGCGCGAGGGCGTTTCCGTGCGCCATCCAGCGCGGTTTGCGCTCGTGGGCACGATGAACCCGGAAGAAGGCGGGCTTCGGCCGCAATTGCTCGATCGGTTCGGATTGGTCGTGGACGCGGCGGACATTGCGGACCCCGAACTGCGTGCGGAAGCCGTGCGGCGGCGAATCGCGTTCGACCGCGACCACGCCGCGTTCGCTGGTTCGTGGGAGCCGCTCGATCAAGCGGAGAGTCGCCGCATCGCCGGCGCGCGGCAGCGACTCGGCGCGGTGCGGATTTCGGACGAGACCGTTCTCGAAGTCACACGGCGCTGCGTCGAGGGGGGCTGCGACGGATTGCGCGGCGATCTGACGCTTTGCAAAGCAGCTTGTGCTCATGCCGCGTATTTTGGCCGCGACGCTGTCGCGCCGGAGGACGTTGAGGCCGTCGCGGAACTCGCGCTCGGTCATCGCCGCACGCGCGAGCCGAGTCCGCCGCCGTCGTCGGGTCCGTCTCGCGACGGCAATCATTCCGGAAACTGCCGCCTCGACCGTGGCACCTCGACGCCGCGGCCGACTGAACGGCCCGTGGCAACGTCGGCGACACGTTCGATGCACTCCGGTGAAGCAACGAATCAATCGCACGACGACGAAACCGCACAGACTGACCTTGAGCCGAATTCACGCTGCGACTCGGACCTCATTTCCGCTGTTGGTCCACTGGCTGCGGCACGGCGAATCCAATTTATCGCAATTCGCCGGTGCGGTCCGGCGCGCGCGGGCCGCCGCGCGGTTAACGGCACGCAAAACGGCCGTGGATTGAGCATCGGCGCCGAACTGCCGCGCGATCAAAGCCGCGACTTGGCGCTCGCCGCCACCGTCCGCGCCGCCGCGCCGTTTCAAGTCGTGCGGCGACTCGCGCCATCGGCTCGCGCCATCGAGCTGCGCCTGCGCGACCTCCGCATCCATCGCCGCGAGCAGCGAAGTGAACACTTGGTGCTGTTCGTCGTTGATGCCAGCCGTTCGATGGGAGCACTCGGACGGATGCGCGAAACGAAGTCGACGATTCTGTCGCTGCTCGTCGATGCGTACCAGAAACGCGATCGAGTCGGGCTGATCACGTTTTGCGGGCGTGGCGCGCGGCTGGTTTTGCCGCCAACGCGAAGCCTGCGCGTGGCCCGGCGGCTGCTCGCCGACCTGACCGTGGCCGGTACCACGCCTCTGGCTCACGGGCTGGAACTGGCCCGCGAGCAGATCACGCTCGCGTGGCGACGCGATTCGCGCGCTCGGCCGCTCGTGGTTCTCGTCACCGACGGCCGTTCAAACGTCGCGCTCCGTGCGGGCAGCGATCCGTGGCAAGATGCCGCGGCCGCCGCAGCCCGACTTGCCGAACTTCACGCGCCGTCGCTTGTCGTTGACACGGAATCGGGCTACGTCCGGCTCGGACTCGCGCGACGACTGGCGGCGATTTTGAACGCGTCGTGTTTCGCGCCCGCCGAACTGACCAGCGGCCCGCCTGCCGCGCAGGGCGCGCGGGAATCGCTGTGCCCGCTGGCGGGTTAAACATGATTGAAAATCAGATTTCGAAATTCGAAATCTGAAATTTGAGACCGGAGATTGGAAGAACGATGTCCAAACGACGCCACGGCCTGATCCTCGTGAACACCGGCGACGGCAAGGGCAAGACGACCGCCTCGCTCGGCCTAGCGTTCCGCGCGCTGGGAAACGGCTGGCGCGTGTTCATGGTCCAATTCATCAAGGGCAAATGGAAGACCGGCGAGAAGAAGTTCGCCGACTGGCTCGCCACGCACGCCGGCGAGCTCGGCGGCTCGATCGAAATTCACCCGATGGGCGACGGATTCACCTGGGACACGAAGAACCCGGCGCAGGACATCGCCACGACGCGGCAGATTTGGGAGTTCGCGAGACAGGCGATCGAAAGCCGCCGCTTCGATCTCGTGATCCTCGATGAGATCAACGTGGTCATGAGCGAGAAGCTCAAATACCTCGACCCGGCGGAGGTGATTCCGGTGCTCGCAACTCGCGACCCGGACCTGCACGTCGTGCTGACCGGCCGCGGCGCGCCGCCGCCCATCGTCGAGATCGCGGACATGGTTTCCGAAGTCCGCGCGGTCAAACACCACTACAAGGCCGGCGTGAAAGCCCAGCAAGGGATCGAGTTCTGATTCGCTCTGCCAATTGAATTCAAGGAGTTCGTTTCATGTTGTTCGCTCACCACGTCGAGATCACGTTCTTTGGTCACCACTTCGAGCCGGAAGGAATCGCCCAACACATGCTGGCGTTCGGTGTCACGGCGGTGATCTTGTTTCTTGCGGTGTACGGCGGCTACACGCTGGTTCGCAAGGCGACGGCGCGGTGGACGCGGTCGGACGACGTCGTGCCGCGGACCTGAGGAATCCCCGCACACCAAAGTCACTCGCTTCCGACGGTCTCTAGGTGTGCGTCGCTCGCGAGAAAGCTCTGGCGAAGCCGATCAAGCGTCGCCGCGTGCGGATTCTCCCACAAGCCTCGCTCCGCGGCTTCGAGCAGCCGCTCGGTCATGCCGCGTTCGGCCCACGGGTTGTGCTCGCGGAGGAATTGCTGAACGTGCTCGTCGAACAAGTAGCGAGCGGCGAGTTCTTCGTACATCCAATCGTCGAGCACGCCGGTCGTCGCGTCGTAGCCGAACAGGTAATCGACGGTCGCGGCCATTTCGACGGCGCCTTTGTAGCCGTGCCGCATCACGCCGCGCAGCCACTTCGGGTTGACGACGCGGGCGCGGAACACGCGGCACGCCTCTTCGCACAGCGTGCGCGTCTTCGGGCGATCCGGCTGACTGGTGTCGCCGAGATACGCGGACGGGTCGCGGCCGGTCAGCGAGCGCACGGCCGCGATCATACCGCCGTGAAATTGAAAGTAATCGTCGGAGTCAAAGATGTCGTGCTCGTGATTGTCCTGGTTTTGCGTGACGACATCCGTGCGAGCCAGCCGCCGTTCAAATTCGCGCCGGGCCGGGACTGCTTCGAGACCGTTGTGACTCGCAGCGCCGCGAGTCGATCCGGTCCCCTCTCCCAGAGGGAGAGGGAGCGGCATTCGCGCGTACGCGCAGCAGCCCCAGTTCAAATACACCTCCGCCAAGTCCGCGTCCGTCGCCCACTCGCGGCTGTCGATGAGCGGCAGCAGTCCGGCGCCGTAGCCGCCTGGTGGGCTGGAAAAAATGCGGAACCGCGCGCGGCGCTCCGCTTCGTCGAGGCCGAGTTCCGATGCGAGTTCGGTCACTTCGCGCGACACGTGCGAGCGGATGAAGTTCATGTCGAGCGGTTCGTCGAGCCGGCTCACGCGGTCGATCGCCTCGTCGATGAGTCGCACGATGTTCGGGAACGCGTCGCGGAAAAAACCGCTCATGCGCACGGTCACGTCGATGCGCGGGCGGCCCAACTCCGCAAGCGGGATCACGTCCACGCCGACCACGCGCGCGTTGTCACCCTGCCAGCGCGGCCGCACGCCGAGCAGGGCCAGGATTTGAGCGATGTCGTCGCCGCCGGTCCGCATGTTGCTCGTGCCCCAAACGACCATGGCGACCGATTCGGGGAACCTGCCGGCGCGCTCGCGGTGCCGCGTCAAAAGCGATTCGGCCGCCGCCCGTCCGACGCGCCACGCGGTCGCGGTCGGAATCGTGCGAATGTCGAGCGAGAAAAAATTGCGGCCCGTCGGCAGCACGTTGGCCATGCCGCGCGTCGGAGCACCACTGGCACCCGGCGGCACGAATCGTCCGTCCAGCGCGCGGAGCACGTGATCAATCTCGTCCGAAACGCGCACGAGCCGCGGCCAGATCGTCTCGGCAAAAAAACGCAGCGTCGCCGTCGTAAATGTGCCGTCGCATTCGAGGTGATGGCGAGCAATCGTGGCGACATCCACTCGCGCGGGCGATTGCTTGACCAGTGACTCGATCACCGGTGCGACGATCCGCTTCGCCATTTGCTCAAGCCAGTCAATCGCGTCGCCCGCCGTGCGAACCGGCCGGGCCTGCGATGCACCAGACGGATCACCAGCCAAGTGCTGGGTACTGAGGTCTGAGAACTCAGTCCGGAGTACTGAGTACTTTGCGAGTCGATCGACTGTTGCTTGACTGACGCATGCCGCCGGATCACCAATCAGTCCGGCGAAATCGATGCCTAAATCCAGCGCGATCGACCGCGTGATGCCCAGCCGATCGCCGTTGTCGGCGCGCACGAGCGACACGCACAGATCGGCCAGTTGCTCGCCGTCCGGCAACCGCCCCAGCACGTGCAACCCGTCGCGAATTTGCGACTCCTTGATCTCGCACAAGTAGCCGGACACGCGACCGAGCAGGGCGTCGAAGTCGCTGGCGGAAAGAGGATTGAGGATTGGACTCTGAGATGCGAATCTAAGCGACTCTCGATCCTCGATCCTCGATCCTCCATTCTCAACTCTCCATTTGCGATCCCCAATCTCCGCATCGATCCGCGACGCCGCGACCAACTCTTGAATCCGCTCGGCGATCAGCGGCGCCTTCGACGGGTCGAGCGACTGAACGGTGTAATACTCATCGACGAGATGTTCCAACTCGCGCAGCGTGCCGTACGTCTCGGCCCGCGTCATGGGCGGGATGAGGTGATCGACGATCACGGCGGCCGAGCGGCGTTTGGCCTGCGTGCCTTCGCCGGGGTTGTTGATGATGTACGGATAAATGTTGGGCAGTTCGCCCAGCACGGCCTCGGGGAAGCAGTCCGCGGACAGCGCGAGACTCTTGCCGGGCAGCCATTCGAGGTTTCCGTGCTTGCCGAAATGAATGACTGCGTCGGCGGCGAACACGTCGCGAAGCCAGCGGTAAAACGCCAGGTACTCGTGCGGCGGCGGCAGGTCGGGGCTGTGGTAGATTGCGGACACGTCGTCGCCGTGGCCGCGAGCCGGCTGGATGCCGAGGAAGATGTTGCCGAGAAACATGCCGGAAACCGCAAAGTCTTCCGACTGCCGACTGTCGTCTGCCGACTGCCGCGCATTCGCTTCGCCCCACTGCTCGGTCATGCGGCGCCGCGGCGTGTTGGGCAACTCGGCGAACCAACTCGCGTATTCGTCGCGCGACACGCGGCCGGGCGCAGCGGCGAGTTCCTCGTCGACGGCGAATTCCGGATCGACGGAGGCCCGCGCGATGAGTTCGTTCATGAGTTCTTGACCGTCGCGCGGCAGCCAGTCGCCGAGGTCGAAGCCCGCGTCGCGCATCGCTTCGAGCAGCCGCACCAGACTCGCGGGCGTGTCGAGCCCGACGGCGTTACCGATGCGGGCGTTCTTTGACGGGTAGTTCGCCAGAATGACGGCGACGCGTTTTTCGCGATTCGGCAGCCGCCGCAATCGCGCCCACCGAGCGGCCAGCCGCGCAACGTGTGTGACACGATCGGCGCGCGGCTCGTAAACTATCATGTCAGTGCCGAGTGCCGCGTCGTGTCGGCGAACAGTCTTAAATGACACGGCCGTCGTGATGATCCGCCCGTCGAATTCGGGAATCGCCACGTTCATCGCCACGTCACGCGGACTCAGGCCCGACGAGTCCGCGGCCCAGACGTTTTCGCTCGTGGACGCGAAGATCGCCTGCAACACCGGCACGCCAAGCGACTCGAACGCCGTCTCCAGCGTATCGGTGCCCTCGCCGTGCTCGAAGCGTGCGACCGAAAAACTGGTGGTCGTGATGACTACGTCGGGAAGGACGTGAGTGGTGAGTAGTGAGTGGTGAGTGGGCTGAGTGAGAGAATCGCTCTGACGGGACTGAGTACTGAGTACTGAGTACTGAGTACCAAAGTACTTTGCGAAAATCGCCGGCCGCCCGCCCGCGTCTGTCGCTTGCAGGCTTTGGAAGAAAACGGGCAAGGCGTTCATTCCGTTTTGTTCGATCGTGCGCACGAGTGCGTCGATTGCCGCCAGATTGCCGCTGGTCCAGTGCGCGCGGTAAAAGAGGATCGCCGCAGTGGGTCTCGACGAGTCCGCCACGCGCGATTGCCACTCGGCCAGCGTGAGGACGCGATCCGCGGCCGGGTGGTAAATTCCGTGTTCCGGCTGCGGCTTCGGTTCCGACCAGCCGAACCGCGTGCCGAGGCACGAGTCGCCGAGAAAGCGCAGCATCTGCACGGCATTGCCAACGCCGCCCGCGACCACGTAGCGAAACACGCGCTCGACGATCGAACGGTCCACCGTCGCGAGTTCGGCGAGTTCCGGATCGAATTGCTCGTCGCCGCTCAGGCAGATGAGCGAAATGCCGTGGCTGCCCGCGAGCAGGTGAATCTGCTCGAAACCTTCGCGAAAATACGACATGCCGCCAAGCACTCGCAGCACAACGACCTTGGCCTCTTGCAGCACGTCGTCGAGATACGCGTCGCGCACTCGGGCGTCGGTCAGCCGCGCGATGTTGAGCGCTCGCACGGACGGGAATTCGGAGAACTCATTCTGAAGCTGCCGCACGGCCGCCGACCACGTCAGAATCTCCGTATCCGCCGCGGTCAGCAGCACGATGTCGGCCGGCTCCTGTTCGATCGGCACGAAGCCGCCCGCCGCGTCGTCCGCGACGGGCCATCGTTCGAATCGCAAATGATCGAGTTCGCCCGGCAGCGGCACCAGCTCGCCGGCCTCGCGGCATCGCCGCGCCCAGCGCACGAGCACGTCGTAATCTTCGCGCGTCGTCAACCGGCCATACCACGTCTGGCCGGCGGGCGTGACAATCGTCGCCACGTTTGGCAAATCGCACGGCCCGAGACAGCCCGAAACCGAAAGCTGCACAATCTTGTTCAGCCGCTCACCCTTCCAAATCGGTTTCAAATAATCCAGCGGCACGGCCGGCAGCCCGCGCTCCGTGTGCCCGCAACAACAGCCGTCGCAGAGCACAATCTGTGCGAGCGCCTGCCGCCGCGTCCGCAGCGGCTCGCCCGGCCGGCCGGGCGTCGGAATGTCCGGAAGTTTGGAGATGTAGTGCATGGCAAGAGGATTCAGCGCAGACAACAGACCAGAATCTGACCAGTGCAGAGCAAGCAGACTATCGCCACGCAGCACACCACTCGAGTTGCCGTGCCCTGCGATATTTCACAACGCGTCTCCGCCGCGTCGAGCAAAGCGCCGGCACCGAGCGCGCTTGCAGTCATAATGACGCTCGCGATTACGGCACTCTGTCCAAGAGCTGCTCGAACCACACCTAGCATCGCGGCTATTAGGGCGACGGCCACGCAAAGTTGCCATAGACGAAACTGCCTCATAGTTTGACTATGTTCAAAACACTGGCACGGTTCGACGCAAAATGCACGCGCGCGTAACCGGCCAGACCAGCACCGACGCGGATGCTGTCCGGTCGTAGCGACTGGCCGTCGCGGAGGAGCGACGTGACTCGGTCAAGCGGTCCAGTCGGTTCGAGCGTCGAGTAGTGAAATTCGTGGCCACGAAGCTCGGTGCCGAGCGGGCCGAGCAGCGTGTCGGCGTCGCCGCGGACGCGAACGTAGCCGAGATCGGCGAGTTTTCACTGCATGCGGACGCGGGCCGGAATGAGGCCGACCATCGCGTGCGTGCGGCCGGAGTGATCTTCGATCGCTCGGTCAAGTACATCATGCCGTCGCACAAACTTCCGCGTCAACGAGCGATTCGAGTTCCGCTTGTTCGCTGGCCGGCAATGATTCTCCCGCGTCGCGTGCGGACCGCCAGCGGGACATCAAGTCGTTCAGTCGCTCTGCTGCTCGCGCGTGAAGAACTCGTCTGAGCGAAGCTGCTGCACGACCACCAGCAGACTGCCGTGATCGGGCGGCAACTGGGCGGCCAACGCGTCGAGCGCTTCGCCGGCCGACTTGCCCGTGGATCGCCGATCCCCGGCGACGGCCTGAAACGCGAGTACACCGGCGTCCGTCGAGACTGGCAGAATGGAAACGGTTGTCATTGCAACCCTCGGTTAGGATTCGGAGCGTCCCAATTATCGTCAAGACTTCGCTCGCCAGCAACCACCAGGCGACACGGGCGAGCCGCCGCCGAGCATGCGTGCGATCGCTGCGGGACTCGATGCAAAATGCAGGTGGGCGTATCCAGCCAGGCCGCTGCCGACAGAGATGCCGTCGGGCCGCGCTAGGCCGTTACGAACGAGCGAAGTTCGTCGCGCGAGTGGCTCAGTCGTCTCCATCGCCGAGTAGTGAAACTCGTGGCCGCGCAGTTCGGTGCCGGCCGGACCGAGCAGCGTGTCGGCGTCGCAGCGGACGCGGACGTAACCGAGCGCGGCGAGCTTTCGCTGCATGCGGACGCGCGCCGGAATGAGGCCAACCATCGCGTGCCTGCGGCCGGAATGGTCTTCGATTGATTCAGTCAAGTACATCATGCCGCCGCATTCGGCGTAGATGGGGCCGCCGTCGGCGACGAAGCGGCGCAGCGCGGCGTGCAGTTCAGTGTTCGCCGACAGCATCGCGGCGTGCAGTTCAGGGTAGCCGCCGCCGAGGTAGACCAACTCCACGCCATCCGGCAAATCGTGGTTCCGGCCAGGATCGAATCCGATCAATTCCGCGCCCGCGTCGCGCAGCAGGTCGAGATTGTCCTCGTAGTAGAAGCTGAAACCGGAGCCGCGCGCGAGCGCGACGCGGACGCGACGGGCGGGTGGCGAAACGCGCGGCGTGATTGAGTGCCGAGTGCCGCGCATCGAGGACTGCGTACCTAGTACTGAGTACTGAGTACTGAGTACTGAGTGCTCGTCGGCGCCATGTGGACTTTGACCCCTCCCAAAGACTCCGGCATTCGAATCGAGTCGATTCACCGGCCGCGCGAGCGCCAGCAACTCATCGACGCGCACGTGCTGCTCGATGAGTTGGACCAGTCGATCGAGCTTAGCACCGGCGAGTGCGTCCGTGTCACTCGTGTGCAGGCCCAAATGCCGTTCCGGGATTGCGAAGTCCTCCGACTGCGGTAGAAAGCCAAGCGGCCGGACGGACGTGTGCCGCGCGATCGCCGGCGCGAGGTAGTCGAAGTGCCGCGGGCCGGCGACTCGGTTGGCGATCACTCCGACAACGGGCACGTCCCGCTCGAATTCGGCGAAGCCGCGAACCGTCGCCGCGAGCGAACGCGCCACGGCCTTGCCGTCGGCCACGAGCACCACGGGCACGCCGAGCACCTTCGCGAGGTGCGCCGTTGAGCCGCGCTCGTCTTCCGGCCCCGCGCCGTCGAACAGGCCCATCACGCCTTCGATGATCGCGACGTCGGCCGGCCGGTCGGTCAGGCCGAAGCCTAGTGAATGAGTGCATCCGACGCCGCGCAGGTACAGCTCGCGCACGGTCGCGTCGTCGAGCATCCACGTGTCGAGATTTCGCGACGGACGGCCGCACACGGCTGTGTGGTGCCCCGGGTCGATGAAATCCGGACCGACCTTAAACGGCTGCACGACCAACCCGCGGCGCCGCAGCGCGGCCATGAGGCCGAGCGCGACGGTCGTCTTGCCCACGCCGCTCGACGTGCCGGCGATGATCAGGCACGGCGGAGAGCGGAGAGGCGTAGTGTCGAGAGTCGAGAGCCGAGAGCCGGAGTCGAGGAACGGAGACCGAAGGCCGATCGCTGAAGTTCGCGGAGCAGTCTCCGCGCTTTCTTCGGCTCCTGCTTGACGTTCTTCGCTTTCTGGCTCTCGACTCTCGACTCTCGACGCTTGACGCTGTGTCCTCTTCCGAAAGCGGTGCGAGAAACTCGGATCGTACAGCCGGCTGTTCCGCGCGCGGTCCGGTTCGAGCATCGGGCCGACGAGCACGAGGGCCGTGAGCGTGATGCCGGCGTCGCGCATCTGGTCTGAAATCGTCCCGAGCATGCCGCGCAGGATTTGTTGGTCGGGCCAGGTCGCGCGGTGGACCACGACGGCCGGCGCGTCGAGACCATAATGTGGCGTGAGCGAGGCGACCACGTCGGGCATCTGAGCGGCACTCAAAAAGAGACACAGCCCGCAGCGGTGTTTGGCGAGTTCCGCGAGATTTTCGTTTTCCGGCACACCCGTGCGGCCGGGCGCTCGCGTGAGAATCACGGTTTGGTTCGCGCCAGCCGGCGTCAGCTCGATGCCGAGTTCGGCGGCCGCCGCGAGAAACGACGATACGCCCGGCACGATTTGCCACGCGATGCCCAATTCGTCGAGCTGCCGGATCTGTTCGGCGATCGCGCCGTAGAGCGACGGGTCCCCAGAGTGTACGCGGGCCACGTCGTGACCCGCGTCGCGAGCTTGACAGATCAGTTCGATGATCTGGTCGAGCGTGAGCGGCGACGTGTCGATCACCGTCGCGCTCGGCGGCGCGCACGCCACGACCTCGCGCGGCACCAGCGACCCGGCGTACAAACACACTGGGCATCGCTCGATCAACCGCCGCCCGCGCAGCGTGATCAGTTCGGGATCGCCCGGTCCGGCTCCGATGAAATGAACCTTCATGCGTGCAACGATACGGCGGGCGGGCCGGCGATTGCAAGGACACGAGCCACGGCAATCGTCACCGACTCGCTGGCCTGTTTCGTCACGATGAGTTCGCGGCAGCCGGCGGCAAACATGGCGGCCGCCTCCGCCACGCCGTGCAGGCCGATCTTGTCGAACACTGTTTCGCTGGGCGTAGGCAGCGGAGTCACCGTCCGAAGTTCTTCCGCCGAAAAATTTCGCAGCGGAACGCCCAGCCTTCTGGCGAATTCGACCAGTGCCGGCTCATCGGCCTTGAGCCACGCCGTGGCCAGCGCGAAGACGCTTCCGATCGCAAGCTGGTGGTCGTGTAAAACGCGGCAAAACTGTCGCTCGACTTCGGCCAGTCCCACTCCGCGCCGGCAGCCGACGCCGACAGCGAGCGATCGTGGCCGAAAGACGAGCGTCGGCTTCGGCCAATTCGCGAGTTCGCCGTCCACCTCGCGATCGCTGATGACGACGAGCGCGGCAAATCGCTCGTCCAATTCGACTAGCGACGCTAGCTCGCAAAAATGTTCCGGCCACGGCCCGAACGCTTGCCACCAGTCACGTTCGCCGGCGTCCTGAAACACCGCCACAGGCTGGCCGTTTACGACCGCCGACGCGACCGTCGTCAGATTCTCTTCACGCTCGAGCTTCCAGCCGAACTCTCGACCCATCAAATCCACGGCCGGCAGGCCGAGCACATCGCTGGCCGTCGTGATCACTGGCGTGGCTCCGAGCAGTTCGGCCACTCGCCGCGCGAGTTGGTTCGCCCCGCCGCGGTGGCCGCCGAGCACACTGATCGCAAACTGCCCGGCCTCGTCCACGACGACGACCGCCGGGTCGCGTGACTTGTCCCGCGCGAGCGGCCCGACGACTCGCACGACAATCCCGAGTGCCATAACGAAAACGATCGCGTCGTAGTCGGCCAACAAACGTGGCGCGAGGTCAGCAAGCGTCGCCGGCGTTGAGTCCGAACGCGAACCGCCGGCGCGGCTCGTGCACAATACCTCGGTCGCGCTCAACGGCCCGCGCAGCCGCTCAGCGATCGCCAGGCCGCGCCGCGTCAGCGCGACGATCGCCAACTTATCAGCGTTCAAGGTCATGCGGTCTCTCGCAAACCTGCGCGCGTGTTGAAAGGAATCCGATTGAGCTTGAGAGTCTCAGACCCGTTCACTCAGCCCGACTTCTCCGTCGCCAGGACCCAAACGGGTCGTTCCGGGCGGAGGCCCGTCAGGTCGGCCAGCCGGTCGCTTCGCGCAACGGCTATTTGAACGACTTGGCGCGGCCATCGCCAGCGATCGCACCCGGAAAGGCACAGTGCAAGATTCTCGATCGTGACGAAGTTGGCGACCAATCTGCCGTGCGGTTCGAGGCGGTCGCGAATGAGTTCGAGTGTCGCGGCGAGTTGTGAGCCGGAGCCGCCGATGAAGACTGAGTGTGGCTGTGCAATTTCACCGGACAAGGCCGCGGGGGACTCGCCGAGCGTCGGTTGCACATTGTACGCGCCGAATCGTTCGCGATTGCGCGCGAGCAGCGCGAACTCGTGGTTTGATCGTTCGACGGCGAGCACGTTGGCCGCGGGGTTGAGCAGTGCCGATTCGACGCTGATCGTGCCGATGCCGGCGCCGATGTCCCAAATCGTGCCGCCGGGGACGCGGCCAGGAGCGAGTTTCGCGAGCGTGACCGAGCGAACTTCCTGATGTGTCATCAGCACTGGGCCGGTGTCGGGCCGAATGAACTCGTCGTCCGGAATTCCGGGCGCGAGGCTACGCAGCCGCTCCAGTTCATGAAAATAGGAATCGGGTTGCTGGCGTTCGAGAACCAGAAAGTTGAGCGCGGAAAACGCCACGCCGCGGTTCAGGATTTCCTCGAGCGACAGCACGGTTAACTGCTCGTTCGGCGTACCGAGCTGCTCGCAGACCCAGACGCGGTAATCGGCAGCGCCGCGCCGCGTGAAGAATTCGGCAACCGCGCGCGGCGACGAGCCGTCTTCGCTGAAAATGCCGATGCGGCGCCGGCCGAGCACCGGCAGCAGTTCTGTCGCGAGGTCGCGGCCGTGGATGCTGGCGATCTCCGCGCCCTGCCAACTCATGCCGCAGCGAGCGAACGCGAGTTGCATCGAACTGACCGCCGGCTCGACGCGCAAAGCCTCACGGCCAAGCGCCTCGCACAGCGCACGGCCGACACCGAAGAAGAGCGGATCGCCCGATGCCAGCACGACGGCGACGCCCGCGGCAGCCCAGTCGCGCAGCCGGGCGATCAGCTCTGGCACGTTGTCGCGAATGACGAACGTCTCGCGCGGCAGGTGATCGAGCCATTCGAGTTGCCGGCGGCCCGCGGCCACAAACGCCGCTTCCGCAATCACGCGACGCAACTCCGGCCGCAGCCCACCGAGGCCGTCCGCGCCCACGCCGATGATCCAAATGCGCTCGCTCATCGTTCGATAGTTTAGTTACTCAAACTGAGCGATTTTGTTTTGAAAGCCAGCGACAAGTCGCCGAATAATCAAAGCGGTGGACAAGTCACCGCACTCCAAAATTGCTCAGTGGGAGTAATTAACCGCGCGCGATGGAGCGACACAAGCCCGAAGCGCCTCCGAGTGGTTTGGCAGTAATTCTGGTTGGTTCTCGGCACTGTCAGCGAACCGAGCGCCAACCAATCTGCTTGACGGCGTCTTCGGACTGCGCGGTTGACCCGCCGATGATGCGTTCGAGTTCCGCGCGGCGGCGATGAAGGGTGGCGAGTGCTTCGACGTGCTTTTCGCGGTTGGCGATGAGCTTTCGCTGCGATTCGAGCAGCCGGAGGAAATCGACGCCGGCCGTGATGTACGCGGCCCGCGCGGATTCGACCGCCTGCTCCGCGTCGCTGATGATTTGCAAGTAACCGGCCAAGGATCGTTGCGCGGCATTGATCTCCTCGACGGCGATTTGAACTTCGAGCTGAATCTGGTCAGTGCTCGATTGAAGTTCGGCTTGCTGCTTCTCAACGCGGGCGAGCGCTTCGCGCACGGCGGCGCGGCGCCGTTCGCGCTGCAGCGGCAGGTTTAAGTTCATGCCGATCTGCGGGCGCAGGTCGCGCTCGTCCGGCTGCCAGAATGCGTCGTAACGCGCGACGAATTCAAAATCGGGGTAAAACTCTTTCGCCGCCAGAGCCACGGCGGCCTCTTCCTGGCGGAGCCTCGCAGCCCGAGCGGCCAAGTCGGGCCGGCGATCGAGGGCAAGTCGCTGCAACGATTCGGTCGCGGGCAGGTCCGGGGAATCGGCGGGTTGATCGGCTGGGGGCGGCAGCGGATGCGTCGGCGAACGGTGCATCAGCACGTTGATTCGCGCTGCGGCGACGCGGTAGTTTCGCTCCAACTCGATTTGTCGCTGGCGCAGCATGCCGAGTTCGACCTCGGCGTCTTTCACGTCCTGCAGCCGCACCCTGCCGGCCCGCAGATGATTGTCGGCCGTCTGGCGAACTTTGTCGGTCTGTCGCATGTTTTCGGCGTTCAAATCCAGTTCGCGCCGGGCGACGAAATAATCGAGAAACGCCAGCGCGGCCGTCTCGGCGAGCTTCTGCCGCGTCTCTTCGATCTCGTGCAGCGACACGTCGGCCTCGGCCTGCGCGACGGTTCCACGTAGTTGCCGCTTGCCTGGCCACGGAATCTTTTGCGAACTTTCGAGCATCCAGCCGGTGTCCACGCTGCCCGAATTGAGCGTCGCCGGACCGATCATGTAGCCGAACATCGGATCATCGAGCGCGATCATCTGCGGGAACCGCTCGGAGGCCGCGCGCCACGCAGCGGCCATCGCCTCGATCGACGGGTTCCGTTTGAGCACCTCCGCCGTCAGCGCGGCCAGTTGCAATTCCGCCGCGTGCGCGAGCGGGTCGTCGTCGCGCGGCGAGAATTCGCCCACCGCCGTTTCCAAATCGAGCGGGGCCTCGAGAACCGCCGGTACGATTTCGCCCGCGCCGGAGTTGGGTCCGTCCACGAACGAGTTGGCAGTCGAGCGTGCAAATTCCGTGGACCACGCGGGCTCGCGCGTCGTCGCGCACCCCGCGCCAAGTGCGAGGGCTAGCAGCAACAGCCCGCCGCGAAAAATTGCCTGCGTCACGCGCGACATGAAATCACCTCTGCAAAACCGCGCGATCGCTCATCATCCGCAATCACGCGATGTCCAGCCGGCCAGACCTTGGACTATCGAATTTGATCGTCCCGGAGCAGCCCGAAACTTGAGCATAATCGGCAGAACCGGCAAACCTTGCCAACTAGCGAACGATGCGACACGTATTAACGGCTGATTGACGCGAGCGCGGCGTTCGTTGAAAAGCATGCGCGGCACGCGCGAGTTGACCGCCGCGGCAAAACATCTAAGATAGTCTCAGCATGACCATTCTCCGTCGCTCAAACTCTGAGCCAGTCGTCTGGGGCATGATCGCTCTGGTGCTCTGGAGCGTTTTGCCGGCGAGCGGCTGCGTTTGTGCCGACGGCACGACCAAACTTTTCTGCGACAGACCGACCGGAGGCCGCGCGGCGAACGACGCCCCGACCGTCGATGACCGCGATTGTTGTGCGGCTCGGACCGCCGCGGCGACCCGCGGCTGCTGCGGCGCTGCCGGGCAGTCGGCGGACGGATTTCATCGCGGCTGCAAACGAGTCGATCGTCAGCCCACGCTAGCGACGATCGCCGGCACAGCCGCGCAGAGCCTTGACGAGTTGAGTGTCATCGCCACGTTGCCGATTGACCCGCCGCTCGAATCGCTCACCACGGTCTTGGCCACGTCCGAACACGCCGGGGCCGGGCCGCCCGTCGATCTCGTCATTCAGTTTCACTGCTTTCTGATTTAAGCAGCACCTCCGCGCGCTTACCAAACGCGCGTCCAGCCGCCGTCCGCTCACGCGCGGATGCGCGAACCCATCCGCTCCACGTGATCAATCGTTCGTGATCTGCATTGACCGATAACGCGGTCGAATGGAGGTGTCTCGTGAACGCACGCGATCCAAATCAACCGACCGGTTCGCCGTCCGGCTGGCAGAAGTTCGTCATGATCGTGAAGGTCATCGAAGTGCGACTGCGGTTCATCGTGATCCTCGTCGCGGTCGGTTTCGTGATCGGCTACTGGGACGTGATCAAAAATCATTGGGACAAGTGGACGCGGCCTGCGGCGGAAGTCGGCGCGGTCGGCTCGGACACGGAGTTTTTCTGCCCGATGCACCCGAGCGTGGTGCGGCCGACGCTCGACCCCGGCGGGCAGATTCCGAAGTGCCCGATTTGCGGCATGCCGCTGTCGAAGCGCAAGAAGGGCGAGGCGCCGAAACTGCCCAACGGCGTGCTCAGCCGCGTGCAACTTTCGCCGGACCGCGTGCGGCTTGCGGGAGTGCAAACGGTCGAGGTCGCGTATCAGCCGCTCATGAAGGAGATTAACACGGTCGGCGTCGTGGATTATGACGAGAGCCGGCTAGCAAGGATCGTCACGCGCGTCGATGGCTACCTCGAAAAACTCGCGGTCGATCGCACGTGGATCACGGTGAACAAGGGCGACCCGCTGGCGGAGATCTATTCAGCGGAACTGTACAGCTCGGCCAAAGATCTGCTCGGGGCAATGGACAGCAAAGACACGCAATCGGCGAGAAGCATCCGCGAGCGACTGCGGCTGTTGGGCGTGAGCGATGCCGAAATCGACGTGATCGTGCAGTCGCACACGGCAATCCCGCTGATCGTCATTCGTGCGCCGCAGGGCGGCCACGTAATTCGCAAGGAGGTTCGACAGGGCGATCACGTCGAGCCGGGCAAGATTCTCTTTGAGGTCGCCGACCTGTCGGTTGTGTGGGTCGAGGCGGACGTTTACGAGAAAGACATCCAGTTTTTACAAGTCGGTCAGACGGTCGAGGCCCGCGTCGAGTCGTTGCCGAACCGCGTGTTCACCGGAAAGGTGTCGGTGGTTCACCCGCACGTCGACACGACGACGCGGACAAACGCCGTGCGGCTCGAATTGGAAAATCCGAAACACGAACTGCGGCCCGGCATGTTCGCGAGCGTCCGCATCCAAACGCCGCTCCGCGACATCGAGCCGTTCAAGTCGTTGTTGGCCGAGGGGCCGCTTGCGACCACGGCGATTCGTAGCGACGAGCCGCGCGATGTGTTCGCGTGCCCCGGTCATGCGGGCGTGATGATGGACCAGCCGGGGAATTGTCCCAAGTGCTCGCAGGAACTCGCGCGGCGGCCGCTCAACGAAAACGAACGGCTGATCTGGTGGTGCCCGACGCACCCGAAGGTCTCCGCGGAAAAACCCGGGGACGAGTGCGAAGACTGCTCGGGCATGAAGCTCGTGCCGAAACTGCTGCTGTCGGCGAAGCCCGGCGAGGTGCTGGCCGTGCCGGAGCGAGCGGTCGTGGACACGGGCTCGAAAAAGATCGTGTACGTCGAGCGCGAGCCGGGCACGTTTTACGGCCTGCCCGTGGAAGTCGGTCCGCGCACGGGCGGGTTCTATCCGGTTGTGAACGGCCTCGAACCCGGCGACCGCGTGGCTGCGGCAGGCGCGTTCCTGATCGACGCGGAGACGCGGCTCAATCCCGCCGCCGGTTCCACATACCTGGGCGCGAGCGGCGGACCAGCGTCCGGCAAATCCGCCGCGACGACAAGTTCGCAGTCGTCAACGCAAGCGAGCCGGCAATCGACGCCCGCGAAAAAACTCTCCGCCGGCGAACTGAAACAGGTCGATCGACTGTCCGCCGCCGACCGCACCGAGGCACTCGCCCAACTCGTCTGCCCGATCAGCGACGAGCCGCTCGGTTCGATGGGTGTGCCATTCAAAATGACCGTGAAGGGGCAGCCGATCCTTTTGTGCTGCCAGGGTTGCGAGGCGGAAGTGAAGAAGAATCCCGACGACGCGCTGAAGAAAGTGGCGGAGTTGAAGTCGAGCCGGAAAACTGACCGCGTGAAGAAGTAGCGTGACGACGCAGCGCGGCAACGAAACTACCAACATTGAAAGGAAACGACATGAACGCAGAAGGATCGCAGAGTCTGTCGCGTGCTGAGTTTTTGCGTGTTTCGACGCTCGGCGCTGCCGGCCTGGGCGCGGCCGCGGCCGCCGGTTCCGCGGCGCACGCCGCGTCGCAGCCGTCACGCGGATACGTCGTCGCCGTCACGCACGGCCCGTCCGACGCGACGCGCGTGATGCTCGCACTCTTCACCGCGACGCGGCTGCCCGCCGGCGACAACCACGTCTGGTTCGCCATCGACGGCGGCCAACTCTGCAAAAAGGGCGACGCCGAAAAGGTCACGTCGCCGCTCTTCGTGAAACAAGGCAACGCCGGAAAACTGATCGACGAGCTTCGCGCGAAGGGGACCAAAATCCACATATGACCGTCCTGCGCCGACTTCTACGGCGTCAAGGGCGCGGTCGCGCTTGATGGATTGGATCAACAAGGCCCCGATTGGCTGTTGGAGAAAGTCGCGTCGCACCACGTGGTCTGGTTTTGAATGTAACCACTCTCGGCTCGCTCGCATCGAAGGTTGCAACGACGACTCGAGCAGGTTCGAGTCAAGCAAGTGAAACCCGAAGAGAGGGCCGAGTCATGAATGCGATTCTGAGTGTGGGAGCAGTCCTGATGAGTTCTTTGCTGGCGAGCGGCACGGCCGAGGCGGCGTGGGGACGATCGCAACCGTCTCCGCAGATTTCCGCCTGCGCTTCAGCCGCTTCCGCCAGCGTGGTGGGCTCGATCAGAGCTTCGTCGATGAAGCAATTTGACGACCGCGCCAGCGTACGGCCGAGCGGCGGCACTGCGCGGGGGAGCATTACGGATGAGATCATGCAGGCACAGCGGAAGCTCAAAGGCCGCTAAGACGATCGAACTTTGCCTTGCACCCCGGCGGCCGTGCGCCGCCCGGGTGCATTCGCCATTGCGCGGCTTCCCGATTAACACACGACTCCACGGTGTGACTGCAATAAATGTATCAACCTGTGGATGCGTCGAACCATGATCGAAAAAATCATCGAATACTCGATTCGCAACCGCTTCATCGTCATCTTCGCGGCCCTTGTCGTGGCCGTGTGGGGCGTGTACGCGGTCATCAACACGCCGGTGGACGCGATCCCCGACTTGTCCGAGAACCAAGTGATCGTGTTCACCGATTGGATGGGTCGCAGCCCGCGCGAGGTCGAGGACCAGATCACGTATCCGCTATCGGTCAATTTGCAGGGCCTGGCCGGCGTGAAATCGGTGCGATCGTCGAGCGAGTTCAACTTCTCGATGATCAACATCATCTTTGAGGACAACGTCGATTTCTATTTCGCGCGGCAGCGCGTGCTGGAAAAGCTGACGCTAGCGACAACGATTTTGCCGCCGGACGTGATGCCGTACCTCGCGCCGGACGCGACGGCGCTCGGCCAGATTTTTTGGTACACGGTCGAGGGGGACGGCTACGACCTCGGGCGGCTGCGAGCGATTCAGGATTGGTACGTTCGATACCAGCTCAACAGCGTGCCGGGCGTCGCGCAGGTCGCGTCGGTCGGCGGCTATCCGATCGAATATCAGATCGACGTCGATCCGAACAAGCTTCGCGCGTACGGCGTGACGCTCGGCGACTTGTTCACGGCCGTGTCGCGATCGAATTCATCGGTCGGCGGCCGAGTGATCCACAAGGGCAACGCCGAATACCTGATTCGCGGCGTCGGCTGGCTCGGCACGAGCGGCGACGTGACGAAGGACATCGAGGACATCGTCGTCAAGGTCGAGCCGCATCGCGGCACGCCGATCTACATTTCCAATTTGGCGACCGTCAGTCTCGGCACGCAGTTCCGCCGCAGCGTGCTCGAAAAGAACGGCAATGAGGCGGTCGGCGCGGTCGTGATGATGCGCTACGGCGAGAATCCGCTCGACGTGACGAAGCGGATCAAAAAGAAGATCGAGCAACTGCAAGCCGGGCTGCCCGAGGGCGTCCGCATCGTGCCGTTCTACGACCGCACGCGGCTGATCCACGGCGCGATCCACACACTCTCGGAAATCCTCACGCACGAAATGATCATCGCGTCGGTCGCCGTGCTCTTGATCCTGATGCACTTCCGATCGGCGTTCGTCATCTGCATCACGCTGCCGATGTCCGTGCTGTTTTCGTTCATCATGATGCGGCTGTTTCACGTTCCGTCGAACATCATGTCGCTGGCCGGCATCGCAATTTCGATTGGCATCCTCGTCGATCAGGCGATCGTCATGGTCGAGAACGCGACGCACCACCTCACAGCGAAGTTCGGCGGCGAAAAAGTCACGGGCGACATCCGCGAGCTGGTCATTCCGGCGTGCCGCACGGTTGGCCGGCCGATCTTTTTCTCGGTCCTGATCATTCTGATTTCGTTCGCGCCCGTGTTCGCGCTGCGCGGGCTGGACGGCAAGACGTTTCACCCGCTCGCGTTTACGAAAAGTTTCGCGATGATCGGCGTGGCGATTCTCTCGATCACGCTCGTGCCCGCGCTGATCCCGGCGTTCATCCGCGGCCGGCTGCGCCGCGAGGAGGACAACTGGCTGGTGCGCACGATGATCGAAATCTACAAGCCGGTGCTAACGTGGATGCTGCCGCGGCGCAATCTCGTGCTCTGGTCGTTCGCCGTATTGCTCGTTCTCGGTGCCGGCCTATTTCCGCTGCAACTCGTGCTGGGCATTCCGTGGCACGTGGCGTTTCTGATCATTTGGGGCATCGTGACGGTCGTGTCGGTCTATTTCGTCGACGGCCTGAAGTGGCAGGCGGCGTCGTTCGCGAGTCTCGTCGTGCTCGGTCTGTGGGCGCACGGCTTCCCGAAGATCGGCGGCGAGTACATGCCGCCGCTCGACGAAGGCACGATCCTTGACATGCCGATCACCGTGCCGCGCGCGTCTGTGACGCAGGCGGCCGACGACCTCAAGGCCCGCGACGAGTTGCTGCGCCAATTCCCCGAAGTCGAACTGGTCGTCGGTAAATCCGGCCGGGCCGAAACCGCGACCGACCCCGCGCCGCTCGACATGGTCGAAACGATCGTGAATCTGCGGCCGCGCGAGTTCTGGCCGAAGCGGCACATGAAATACGAGGATGCGGTCATGCAGGCCGCAGTCGTGCTCGACCGGCTCGAACGTCACGGCCACGTCCAGCGGCTGGCCAGCGAGACCGACCGCACGACGATGATCGGCAAGGCCACGATGAACGCGATCACGCGGCTCGATCAGACGCTGCGCGAAGTGACGCTCGCGCGGCACCGCGACCTTGAAGCGGACCTGGCCGTGAAACTGCCGCGCGCGTTCACGAATCAACTCGTGCGGCGCTGGAGTCACGCCGGCCGGCTGCTGCGCGAATTAACTAAAGAGGAGATCGACGAAATTGCCGACGAACTCAGCCGGCACTTTGGCCGTTTTCTCGTCGCCGGTTCGAGCCTTGCCGACGTGAATCAATTCATTCACGCGGTCGCCAAAAACGTCGTCGCCCGCGACGCGGCGGAAATGTCGCCCGAATTGCTCTCGCCCAAGGTCCCTTCCGCGATGCGCGCTTTGCTGGCCGTCGCCGAGGTCATCGGCATCGAACGCCCGACGCTCTCCAGCCAAATGCTCGACTTCCTCGACCAGCGCCGCGAATCCCTGTGGCGCGAGCGACTCAAACAGATCGACCACGAAGTATTCGACCTCGCCGTCGGAACGTTCAATTGGCTCGCGATTGAGGAGTTGATGAAGGGTCAAGGGTCGAGAGTCGAGAGTCGAGAGCCAGACGGCAACGGGGAGAGGCCCAAAAGCGCTGCGACAGTTCAACAAGAATCTTCTGGCTCTCGACCCTCGACTCTCGACCCTCGACCTCTGCACGACCTTCGCGCCGCGCTCGACGGCCCGTTCGCCAAGCGGCTGTTCCTCTGGCACAAGTCGAAGCCCGAACTCGTCAAGGAGATGGACACGACGCTGCAGGTGCCGGGCTGGGGCAATATTTGGACGCAGCCGATCATCAATCGCATCGACATGCTCGCGACGGGCGTGCGCACGATGATTGGCGTCAAGGTTTTCGGCAAGGACTTGGACGAGATTCAGCGTGTGTCGGAAGAGGTCGCCGCGCTGTTGCGAAAAGTGCCCGGCGCGGTCGATGTGTTCCCCGACCAAAACGTCGGCAAGGGCTACGTCGAGATCACGATCGACCGGCAAAAGGCCGCGCGGTACGGCGTCAGCGTCGGCGACGTTCAGGACGTGATCGAGGTCGCGCTCGGCGGCAAGGCGATCACGATGACCGTCGAGGGCCGCGAGCGGCATCCGGTCCGGCTGCGCTACGCCCGCGACTGGCGCGAGGACGAAGAACAAATCAAGAACCTGCTCGTGAGTTCCGGCAGCATGATGGCGATGACGAGTCCGAGCAACTCGATGAACGGCATGTCCACGCCGCCGGGCAAGCCGCTGTCGATGCCGCCGCAGACGCCAATGCAAATTCCGCTGTCGCTCGTGGCCGACGTGCGCATCATCGAAGGGCCGGCCATGATCAAAAGCGAAAACGGCCTGCTGCGATCCTACGTGCAACTCAACGTCCGCGACCGCGACATCATCGGCTTCGTCGAAGAGGCCCAGCGCGAAGTGACGCAGAAGATCAAACTGCCCGAGGGCATGTACCTCGAATGGAGCGGCCAATTTGAGCATCAAGTTCGCGCGAACAAGACGATCCAGATCGTCTTCCCCGCCGTGCTCGTGCTCATCTTCATCATCCTCTATTTGACCTACAACGACTTCATGGACGCGATGCTGATGATGATGGCCGTGCCCGAGGCACTGGTCGGCGGCATCTTCTTTCTGTGGCTGCGCGAAACGAACTTCAGCACGGCCGTGCAGGTTGGCTTCATTGCCTGTTTCGGCATGGCGACCGAGACGGGCATCATCATGCTGGTCTACTTGCGTGAAGCGATCGAGCGTCGCGGCGGCCTCGAAAAAATCCGGTCGCTCGCGGAACTGCGCGAGGCCGTGATCGAAGGCGCGGTACACCGGCTTCGCCCGAAACTCCTCACCGAAGGCGTTGCGATCGTCGCCCTCGCCCCGATGCTCTTCCACACGGGCGTCGGCCACGAAGTGATTTCGGCGATGGCCGCTCCGGTGCTCGGCGGCCTGTTGATCGCCGACGAGGTCGTCGATCTCTTCATTCCCGTCCGCTTCTACTGGGTCCGCCGCGCGCGGTGGCTGAAATTGCACGGCAAGACCGAGGCGGACGCGGAAACACCCGCATCGTAGGATATGGCTCGCTGACGACGCGGGCCGAACTTTCAAGAGGCGTCAAGGCGCCTGGCGGCTCATTTCGTCGAACAGCGTTTTGAGTCGCTCGACGACTTCCGGGTGCTCCGCGGCGACGTTGTGTTGTTCGCCGGGATCGTGCTCGAGGTCGAAGAGCGACATCGCTTGCGGCGCGTCGCCGGTGCGGAGGCCGGGGTAATCGGTCGGTTCGTGTTGCTCGTACGGCGCGAGGATGGTGACGCCATCCGGACCGCGCGGGTCGATCCAGCGCTCGCCCGGTTTGCCGTCGCGTCGGTCATTTGGCGCGCGAACGTGGAGCTTCCACCGCGCGTCGCGCACGTTGGCCAGCCGCGCGCCCTGATGACCGAAGATTGCGTCGTGCGGGCTATTGGCATCCGACGTGAGGAGCGGCAGGATGTCCTTACCGTCGATCACTCGTTCCGCCGGCGGCGCGACTTGGGCGATCTTGAGCACGGTCGCGAACAGGTCCATCATCACCGCCGGCTCGCCGCTCGTGTGACCCGGTGGAATCTTGCCCGGCCAGCGCGCGACGAGCGGCACGCGATAGCCGCCCTCCCAACTCGTCCCTTTCATGCCGCGCAGGCCGCCCGTGCTGCCGCCGTACCACGGCCCGTTGTCGCTCGTGAATACGACGAACGTCTTCTCGTCGAGATCGAGTTGTTTGAGCTTCGCGAGCACTTGCCCGACGCTCCAATCGAGTTCCGCCATCGCGTCGCCGTACAGTCCCGCGCCGCTCTTTTTGTAGAAAGCGTCCGACGCCGCGAGCGGCTTGTGCGGCATCGCGTGCGCGAAGTAGAGGAAAAACGGTCGCGACTTGTTTCGGTCGATGAAATCCAGTGCCCGCGTCGTGTATCGTCGCGTCAGAGTCGCCTGCACAACCGGATACTCGGCGACCGTTTCGCCGTCCAGCACCTGCACCGGCCGCATGTCGTTGCTGTACGGGATGCCGAAGTACTCGTCGAAGCCGCGCCGCGTCGGCAGGAATCCCGGCTTGTGACCGAGATGCCACTTGCCCACCATGCCGGTCGCGTAGCCGGCCGATCTCAATTCTTCGGCCAGCGTGATTTCGTCGCGCGGCAGCCCGATCGCGTCCGCCGCTGCGCCGCCGTCGGGCGCGGGATTCGCCGTCATTCGGCAGCGAAATGGGTATCGACCGGTCAAGAGTGACGCCCGCGTCGGCGCACAGAACGGCATCGGCGTGTTGAACTGCGTCAGCCGCGCGCCGTCGGCCGCCATGCGATCGATGTGCGGCGTCTTGAATCGCTCGTGGCCGAAACAGCCGAGGTCGCCGTAGCCCAAGTCGTCCGCCTGGATCACGATCACGTTCGGCGGGGCGGCGGCGTCAGCGGCGGGACGGTCCAGCATCGGCCGCACGCGCGACGACACAACACTGTAGCCTTCCGGCGACAGGTGCAGGCCGTCTTTCACGAACAACTCCGGCCGCGGCATGCCGTCGTCGCCGAGCATCGTCTCAGTGATGTCCACGAATCCGAGCCGCGAATCGTGCCGCGTGTACTCCGCGATCAGCCGGTTCGCCTCGCGCATCTTGCCGAACAGCTTCCAACGCGCGATGCTCGGCTTGATCGAGATGAAGATGATCTTAGTCCGCGGCAGCTTCGCGTGTACGGCGGCGACGAGTGCCCGCGCGTCGGTCGCGACTTGTTCGGGCGTCTTACCGGCGGCGATGTCGTTGTCGCCGGCGTAGACCACGATCGTGCGCGGCCGATACGGCACGACGATGCGGCCGGCGTACCGCGCGGAGTCCGCCATCTGCGAGCCGCCGAATCCGCAATTGATGCACTTCAAGTCGGCGAACGATTTGGCCAGATTCCAAATGCGAATCGTCGAGCTGCCGACGAACACGATCTCGCCCAGCGGCGGCGGGTCAATCTGGTCCTTCTTCTCGAAATCCTGAATCGCCGCTTCCCAGCGATCCGGTTGCGCTTGACCGACAAGCGCGATGGCAAATCCGGCGACGACGATCTGAATCCAGCGATGCATCTGTGATTTCCTCCACAATGGCGCGATGCCGCGGCATCGCGACGATTCGATTGCTTTGTTCGGTTATGGCAGGGCGGTTGGTCCGTGCGAATTCGGCCGCCACGCGGCCGGCAATCGGTTCGCCAGCCGCACGAATTCCTGCGGCGCGAGCGATTCGGCGCGCGATCGCGGGTCGATCGAGTGGCTGACAAGGAATTCGTCGATCTCGGTCTTGGGCACGGCGGCGAACAGGCTGCTCATCGCTTGACGAAGTACTTTGCGACGCAGCAGCATCACGCCGCGTGCGAACCACGCGAAGGTCGGCACGTGCTCGATCAACGCTCGTTTCGCCGGGCGCGGCCGGATCGCGACGAACGCCGACCCCACCCGTGGCTTCGGCCAAAACGCGCTCGGCGGCAGTTCGCGCAGCAGTTCCACGTCGGCCAGACTCTGAGCGAGCACCGACAGGCTGCCGAAGTCCGCGGTGCTCGGCCGTGCGGCGAGCCGGTCGGCGAGTTCCTTCTGAACGGTTATGACGAATCGGTCCCACGGCCGCTCGTCGAGCAGTAGCAGGCTGATAACGGGCGTGGCGACCACGAACGGCAGATTCGCGACGAGCTTGCGGCGCAGCGGGCCGGCGACGGGCGCCAGCTCGTCGATCGCCGCGAGCACGTCGGGATTGAACGCGTTCTTGGTTGCGAGAATGTCCGCGCGCATCAATCGCACGTTCGGCAGCTCGCCGACGTTCTCGAACGCGAGGCTCGACAGGCCCGAATCAATCTCGACTGACAGCACGGACCCCGCGTCGGCCGACAGTCGTTCGGTCAGGCTGCCCGTCCCCGTACCCACTTCGAGCACAAAATCATTTCGGTCCAACTCGGCGGCGGCCACAAAGATGTCGAGCAGATTCAGATCGGTGAGAAAACACTGGCCAAGCGACGAACGCGGCGCGAGGCCACGCTCGGCGAGGAGTTGTCGCAGGTAATTCTGAGTGTGGCCGCGAGTCGGTTGCAATTTCATGGTCGCAGTTCGAGGTCGCGCACAGCCTTGATGACGTACTTGCCGACGATGTCGGTCTCCACGTTCACGGTCGCGCCGACGGGCCGCTGGCCGAGCGTCGTGTTCGCCAGCGTGTGCGGAATCAACATGACGCTGAACCGGCCGGGCGCGACGCTCACGAGCGTCAGGCTCACGCCGTCCACGGCGACCGAGCCCTTCGGCAGCATCTGATCGGTCAGCGTTCGATCGGCGGCGAACTCGACGAAGTCCCAGTCCTGTTCGCGGCGCCGTGCGGCAACCCGCGCCGTGCCGTCGATGTGCCCCTGCACGAAATGGCCGCCGAGCCGCGTCGTCGGCAACAGCGCGCGTTCGAGGTTCACGCGATCGCCCGGCCGCAGTTCGCAGAGATTCGTGCGCGCGAGCGTTTCGGGGCCGACCTGAAACGCGAGCAAGTCCGCGTCGCGGGCGACGATCGTCAGGCAGACGCCGTTGACGGCGACCGAGTCACCGATCGCGGCGTCGCCACTTGGCCAGCGTGCGTCGATCGCGAGCCGGCAACCGGGGCCGTCCGACTGCGATTCGCGAACGGTCGCCAGGATTTCCACGATGCCGGTGAACATGACCGAATCACGCGATGCTTGGTTGCAACAGTAAGACGAGCGGCAGGGCGGCTGGGATAGAGTCTTCGATCCCCCGGCGTTCACAGCGATGGCTCGCGGTAGCAGGGGGCTCGAAGACTCGACCCCAGGCACTCAACACATGATTCGCGCCTACACAACCGGCGGCGGTGCGACAGGCTCTTTGGCGGGCGCGGGCTTGCGCAGATGCCGCCACAGTTCGACCGCCGGAACGCCAAGCGCGAAACTCCAGACCAACAGCGGCATCGCCAACTCGCGCACCAGCACGACCGTGACGACGGCAAAGAGCAATTTGACGAGGTGGCTGAAATCGCGGCGGCCGCGCAGCATCTGATTGACCAAGTGCGGATACCGCACGTTCGACACCATCAGCACGGCCAACGCGGCGGTCCCGATCGGCAGACCCAGATCAAGAATTTCTTCCACGTAGTGCACGTCGATCGACAGCGAGCTGAAAAAGCCGGTCAGGAAATCATCGCGCAGTTCGTAACGCAGGATCGCAGCCGAGGCGACGGCGCCGGCGGCCGCGGGCGACGGCAGTCCCTTAAACCACAAGTGGCTGTCCGGCGAATGATCGTTTTCGACGTTGAACCGCGCCAGCCGCATCACCGCGCAGGAAAAGTACAGCACCGCGATGATCCACAGACCCTTCATCCACACGCCGTTCACTTCGAGCCGATCCGAATCGCCACACAACTTCAGCAGCAGGAACGCCGGCGCGACGCCAAAGCTGATCGCGTCGCACAGCGAATCAAGCTGCGCACCGAAGTCGCTCGTCCAACGGGCCATGCGGGCAACGCGGCCGTCGAGCATGTCGAACACCATCGCAGCGAGGATCATCGCCGCGCTCCACACGAGCCAGTTGATCTCCTGCGGGCCGAAGTCGAGGGGGCTGCCCACCGTGACGCGGGGAATGCGGGCGGCGAACGTGAGCGCGGCGAATCCGCAGACTCCGTTGCCCAGCGTGAAGAGAGTCGGAACGATCGCGATGCGTTTCATGGGGTCAATTCGCAGTCTGCGTAGCGCGCGAGCAGGCTGACCCCGCCTCGCACACTCTGGTTGAGTTTCGTCTCGACGCATAATCCCTCCTTGGGCAAGTACAGTTCCGTCCTGGAACCGAACTTAATCATACCGAATTTTTGTCCGCGCGCCAGCACCTCTCCGGGCCGAACGTCACAAACGATCCGCCGGGCGATCGCGCCGACGATCTGTTTGACGACTATGCGGCGGTGCGGCCGGTCCTCGCATTCCAGCGAAAGCCACAGTTGCTCGTTGTCTTTGGCGGTCTCCGGCCGCAGCGCGTTGCCGAATTTGCCGCGTTTGTACTGGATTTCGATTACGCGGGCTGTTTCCGGTGCGCGGTTGATGTGCACGTTGAACACGGAAAGGAAGATGCCGATTTTGACGGCCGGCCCATCGATGAACTCGCAGTGATCCAGTTCCTCAATGTCGTCCACGGTGCCGTCGGCGGGCGAAACGATCAGGCCGGACTCCTGTGGAATCTGCCGGGCCGGGTCACGGAAGAACGACACGACGAACAGTGCCATGCCGCCAGGCGCTGCCGCGGCAACGCCGAGCCACGGCCACTGTAGCAGCACCGCCACGGTGATCATCGCGGCTGCAAGCACCGCAAAAAATCCGCCATAAACCAGCAACTCCGCCAGGCCCCAGCGGGCGAGTTTGAGCCGGCCACGCCACTGAAATCGGTCGTCCTCCGCATCGAAATAAAAGCCGCACACGTTGCGGAAGAATTTCAAATCGCGCGGGTCCACGATGTCGTGCGGGCAGTTCGGACAGTCGCCACAACGGCGCTCGCGCATCCGCACGACGTAGCCGGGCCGCAACGTTCGAAGCCACGCACGACGACAGCGCCCCCAGGCCAACTCGAGCCGCATTACCCAGCCTCGGCCCGGCTGAGCGCACGAGATATCAGCCGACAACGGTTTCGGTTCGAGGCGTGCGTCGAGTTGTGAAACGGCGGAATTCATGTTTGTCTTCCAAGCGGGGCGACTATCATAACAGAATCTAACGCGCGCGAAGTCCAGAATCTGCGCCTCGCACTCATGACCCACGACGCGGACGGTCGATACACACCAAGGCGACCGACTTGCCAAGCCCCTGCCTGCCAAACCTTCCGAATCGTCGGCCTGGCGAAACCTGACCGGTCGCATCCGCCCTAACGACGGTGCCAACTTGGACCGGCACCGCGCCCGCCCGGCGGACCGTGAACCAACTGCACGGAAGCCCACCGACGCGACGAGCGGCACGCTTGTCGAATTCGAGCGCCTGCCAAGTTTGACTCCCACCATGTCCGAAGCGAATCGGGCACAAACAGACGCTGTGGAGACACCGACGGACGAATCCGTCTGGTCGCTTGCGGCATTTTGGCTCGTCGCGTTCGCGGCGGCCGGCCTGTTCGCGGCCGTGCTCATCGCGCCGAAATGGGAGAAGAAGCTGGCTCTGCGCCTTCGCGCGGTGGCACGGGCCGGCCAGTGCACTAAGTTGGACGACGCGAACGCGCGACTGCGACGAGTCATCGACGCGTGCAAACACGATCCGGATTTCACCGCCGAGGTCGCGCGGTTCGAAGTGGACTATTCCGAATCCGGCGAAGAGCGCGTCCCGGCACCGGTGCTGGACCGGCAGCGATCGAAGCCAATCGCGACCGACGTTGAGCCGACGCCGGTGCTGACACCATTCCTTCGGGCTTTCGCCCACGATCACATCATCCGCCAAGCATCGCTCGTCACCGCCGCCGTCTTCATGGTCGTCGCATTGGCGTTCTTTAATCCGCACAAAACCGCCGCCAAATCGTAGAAACAGTCAAACGCAAATCAACGTTGCGGAAACGAACATGCGGAGCGGATCGCCAATGAGCCTGCTCACAGACAACGTGTGGCCGCTGATCTGGTGCATCGCACTGGCGTGCCTCCTGCTGGCGATCGCGAGTTACGCCACCGGACGCGGCCGGCTCTTGCAGGCGATCGGCGGTCTCGCTGGACTGGCCGCGCTGCTGCTCGCCATCGAATGGCTCGTCGTAAGCGACCGCGAACGGATCGACGCGGCCATTGACGATTTGGCCGACGCCGTGCGAACCGAGGAAATTCACCGCATTGCGCCGCACCTTTCGCCTCAATGCCGCTACGGCAATTTGGGACGCGACGCAGTCGTTCGCGCCGCGGAAGACGTGCTACGGGGCATTCAGATCGATCGAATCACGCTGAACGGGCGGAAGACCGAGGTGTTCCCGCGCCGCAAGGAGGCCACGGCCGAGTTCGTCGCCGTCACTCGCGGCCAGCAAAACAATCTGGAGTTCGGCCCCTACCCGACCCGCTGGCTGCTCACGTTTCATCAAGAGAAAAACGGCGAGTGGCTAATTGTCGAGATTCAGCAACTGCCCACGATCGGCGATAACCAAGCGCCGCTCGCGCCGCCGGGCCGAGTCGGAAAGTAAAACGTCGCGCGCCAGCGTCACGCCGAGTCAGTGCGGATACTCCAGAATGACCAACTCGTGCTTCTCCGCGTCGTAGCCGTACTTTTGATAGTGCGGCAACTGAGTTAATCGGATGCCGGTCTTGTCGATGATTTCACGCTTGAACTCGTCGTAGTCTTTCGGGTAGCGGTCGTTCAAAGTGGCCCAAAGGTCGAGCTGGTGCTTGATCTTGAGCTGCTCGGTGCGTCCGATCATCGCCGTGTAGGCATTACCCGTCACGGTGATCGGATCTTTGCCGGTAATCTTCGGTTTGACCTCTTTCGCCCCCGCGCGCCGTTCCTTGTCGGCATCGCGAACGTCAGATGTCTTTTTGCCAATGATCGAACCGGATGGTGCGGGCGGCGCAGCGGGGTCGGCGGGCGGAGTGGCGTCTGGAACGGCGTTTGACGCGAACTCCGGCGGAGGCGCGACTGGCTCAACCGCCGGCTGCGCTGCGGGCGCGACCGCGGGCTGTGCCGGCGCTAGCGCCGGCGTGGCGGCCGGCAGCGGATTCTGCGAGACGGCAGTCCCTGAATCGGCACAACCGCTCACCAGCACGACGCCGAGCACCCATGGCCCGCACAAACGAACCACGCGGCGCGTTCTGCGCCAACTACCGCTCGATCCGATCCGAGAAAAGGAAAAGCAACTCATGGGCGACTCCTACAACGAAAAGTTCCACGAAGACATTTTGTCCAACTCCACGCGATCGGTCAGGTCAAACCGCAACGGAGTCAGTGTGACATAACGGTCGGCAAGTGCAAGGATGTCGGTGACGCCGTCGTGCGGGTGCGGCACGTATTCGATCTTGGACCAGAAATACGTGCGGCCGCGTGGATCGGTCCGCCGCTCGAATCCTTCTTGGTATCGCACCACTCCCTGTGGCACGACACGCACGCCGAGCGGCAGACCCAGCTTCGGGTCCGGCAAATTCACGTTGAATAGCGAACCGCTCGGCGGATCGTGCTCGAGAATCTGCTTGATCATCCGCAGCGCCAACTTGGCCGCCGCGTCGAAATCCGGCTGATCGGAAAACTCCATCGAGACGGCAATCGATCGCACGCCGAAAAACGCGCCCTCGACGGCGGCGGCCACCGTGCCTGAATACAGCACGTTGATACCGACGTTTGCCCCGTGATTCAAACCGCTAATCAAAACATCCGGCGGCCGTTCGAGCAATTCGAGACAGGCCAGTTTTACACAATCGGCCGGGCTGCCTTCCACCAGCCAACCGATTCGCGCGCCGTCCTCAAACACCTCGTGGATGACCAACGGCGTTTGAAGCGTGATCGAATGCCCAACGCCACTCTGCTCCGTCGCCGGCGCCACGACGGTGACTTCGCCGATCGTTCGCAATTGACGCCGCAGCGCCTTGAGTCCCGGCGCATAAATGCCGTCGTCGTTCGTCAGAAGGATTCGCACTCGCCGTACAACGGGGCCACCGTTGCCCTCGCAAAAACGCGCGACCTTTCAACTGCCGCGCCGCGCGATGAGTATACAAGGCCGTACTTGGAATCGCTACGACCGACGCGCCTATCGCGGATCATGCGTCGCAACGACGCGCGACGGCTGCTGGTCTTGCAGACACACCTTCGCGGTATATACTGAGTCGGTAGCCCTTGCCAGCGTAGCTCAATGGCAGAGCACCGCTTTCGTAAAGCGGGGGTTGAGGGTTCGAGCCCCTCCGCTGGCTTTCGTGGTCACCATCAATTCCCGTTATCCAAGTTGTGTCACGTCAACCCGTAGCTTGACTTTGGCCTAAACAGCGAACAAGCTTAGTGTCTTCGAGGCCGAGTCGTTCTCCCTGAGGTGGACAGCCATGGCGAAACAAGGAAAAGACTTCACCGAAATCCTGGTCAAAAAAGGCGTGCTCGGAAAGGATCAGGTCGCCGAGGCCGTGACCATGTCGCAAAGCTCCGGCATCAAGGTGCCGGACGCAATCGTGCGGCTTGGCTACGCGACCATGGACGAGGTCATGCAGGCCATGGCCGAACAATTCGGCATGGAGTTCATTAATCTCGAAGAGGTGCAAATCCCAAACGCCGTGATTCAGCTCGTGCCCGAATCCGTCGCTCGCGAAAACGTCATCCTGCCAATGTCTCAAGACAACGGCGCGCTCAAAATCATCATGAGCGACCCGATGGATTTCGAGACCGTGGACAAGCTCCGGTTCATCCTGAACCGGGACATCGAAATCGCCCTCGCGCCGCGCGAGTCGATTCAGGAAGCCATTAACCGGCACTACGGCCAGACGGAAACCGAGTCCGTAGACTCGATGCTTCAAGAGTTTACCGACACGGCGATTGACTTCACCGAAACCGAGCAATCGTCCGCCGCGGCAATGAACGTCGCGGACAGTGACGCTCCGATCGTCAAACTGGTCAATTTGATCATTCAGGAGGCCGTAAACCTGCGAGCTAGCGACATTCACATCGAACCGTTTACCGACCGCGTGCGAGTTCGGTACCGGATTGACGGCGTTTGTGTGGAACGCGACAGCCCGCCCCGGCGGCTGCTTGCGGCCCTGATCTCCCGCATCAAGATCATGGGAAACATCGACATCGCCGAAAAGCGGCGGCCCCAGGACGGCCGCATCAAGCTCCAGGTCTCCGGCAAGGACATCGACCTCCGCGTCAGTGTGCTCCCGACCAACCACGGCCAATCGATCGTGATGCGCATCCTGAACAAAGAAAGCATCATGGTCGGCGTTCGCGAACTTGGGTTTGGCGACGACGACTACCGCCGTTTTCAAGCAATCATCAAGCGTCCTAACGGCATCTTCCTGGTCACTGGGCCAACCGGAAGCGGCAAGACCACAACCCTCTATGCAGCCCTCAACGAACTGAATCGCCCAGACAAGAAGATCATCACGGCCGAGGAGCCAGTGGAATACTACCTGCCTGGCGTAAACCAAGTCGAAGTGAAGAGCGCGATCGGACTGACGTTCGCGCGGATCATTCGTTCAATGTTGCGTCAGTCGCCGAACATCATCCTTGTGGGAGAAATCCGAGACAAAGAGACGGCTGACATGGCAATTCAGGCATCATTAACTGGACACTTGGTTTTCAGCACGCTCCATACGAACGATGCGCCCGGTGCCATTACGCGCCTGATCGATGTTGGCGTGCAGCCATTCTTGGTTGCGTCAAGCGTCATGGCGGTCATGGCACAGCGCCTGGTCCGCAAGGTCTGTCCAAAGTGCCAGGAGCCCGACGAGCCCGATCCACATGAGTTAAAGGCCGTTGGTCTTTCTCCAGAAAAGGTTAAGTCCGCGAACTTTATGCGCGGGCGCGGCTGTAACTACTGCCACCACACTGGCTACCGCGGCCGACTCGGCATCTACGAAATGATGGCGATGAACTCGACGCTGCGCGAGATGTCGTTCCGTCGCGAGCCAACGCAGAACATTCGTCGGCAGGCCCGGCTTTTCGGCATGAAGACTTTGCTGGAGGATGGCGTTCTCAAAGCGCTTAAAGGAATCACCACGCTCGAAGAGGTCTTGGAGACAACGCACCACGAGGCAGTAATCTTGTAGTCGGTCGCGCGGCAGCAAAAACGGCGAGTATTGTCATTTGTTGTCCGATTCTCGCGCGCAATTTGATTGCGGGCACGTCTCCTTCAATAATTGCTCATCCGGCGAAGGCGTTGGTCGATCGATGCTTATCCGAGAAGACGACTGCGGGGTCAGCCAGGCATCATCGTCGTTCATTTTGGTCTGCGGTCACCTTGCAGTCGTTCGTCCGTTAGAAGCACGGTTCGACAAACCTGTTCGAGAGACGCCGGCATGGGCAGTGTACTGATCGATAAGTTGCTGCAGACGATCGTGACACAGTCTGCGAGCGACTTGCACATCTCCGTGGGCCAGCCGCCCGTGCTGCGCATGGATGGCCGCTTGCGCAAACTTGAAACGAAGGTTCTTGAACCAGAAGACGCGATCGCCTTGATGAAGAGCATCACGCCGGACCGCTGCCAGCAGGAGTTGCAGGAGGTCGGCGGAACGGACTTCGGATTCGCGTTCGGCGAGCAGGCTCGGTTTCGCGTTTCCGTTTTCAAGCAACGCGGCTTCATTTCGATGGTGCTGCGGCGGATTCCCAACAAGTTCTTGACATTTGAGGAACTGGGCACTCCGCCTGTCATCAAGGAATTGATGACACGTCCGCGTGGACTGTTCCTGGTGACTGGCCCAACGGGCAGCGGCAAGACGACGACCTTGGCCAGCATGATCAACTGGATCAATGACAACCAGGACCGGCACGTCATCACGATTGAAGATCCGATCGAGTACTACCACAAGCACAAAAAAAGCACGGTTAACCAGCGCGAAGTGGGCGTTGACGTGCCGACCTTTTCTGAGGCATTGCGTCGCGCGTTGCGCATGGACCCGGACGTGATTCTCGTTGGCGAAATGCGCGACTTGGACACGATTCAGGCCGCGATCACCGCGGCGGAGACCGGCCACATCGTGTTTGGCACGCTACACACGACTGGCGCCGAAGGCACCGTCAATCGCATCATCGACGTGTTTCCGACGAACCAGCAGGAACAGATTCGGACGCAGCTTTCCGTGGCCATCATCGGGATTCTGTCCCAGTCGCTGTTGCCTCGCAAGCCCAAAGGACTCGTTGCTGCGTACGAGATGCTCGTCGTAACGTCGGCGATTTCGAATTTGATCCGCGAGAACAAGACGTACCGCATCAATTCCAGCATCCAAACCGGCCGCAAGCACGGCATGATTCTGCTGGACGACAGCCTGTTCAACTTGTGGCAGAAAAACTTGGTGGACGAAGAAGAGGTAGTCGCCAAAGCCCAAAAACCGACGGAACTCAAGTTCCGAATCGAGCAAGCGAAGAAGGGCATCCTCGCGGACGAGACGGGTAAGGAAGAAGAAGAAGAGGATGACGAGGAGCAGCCGAAGAAACCCGCGGGTCCGCCGCAGCGGCCCGCAATGAAACCGCCCGGTCGATAACGCAGCAACAGCAAACACATGGCCGCACGAAAGCTCGGACAGATTCTGGTAGACCTCGGCTACATGACCGAGGATCAACTTTGGGACGTGCTCAACGAGCAGAAGACCCGTCCCGAACTGATGCTCGGCCAGGTCGCCGTGACGATGGGCCTCGTGACCGACGCCCAGGTGGACCAGGCGGTCGCCGAGCAACTGGGCATGCAGGTCGTAAACATGGTCGACCTGACGATTCCGCCGCAGGTGCTCGACATGGTTCCGGAGGCGATGGCCACGGTGTACAAGATCGTGCCGATCAGCTTCCGCAACGACGTGCTCACGGTCGCGATGGCGAACCCGAACAACATCGCGGCGCTCGACGACTTGCGGAACATGCTGAACCTCGAAATCAAGGGCGCGGTGTCGAACGAGCGCGACGTGCGGGCCGCGATCGAACGGTTCTACGCGGACAAGCAACTCTCGATCGAAGACGTCGTCGCCGAACTCGAAAAAGACCAGCAACTGCAAAAGGCCGCGACCTCAGCGATGGGCGAGCACTCGATCGATCTCGAGTCGATCGAAGAGTTGGCGGACGCCGCGCCGGTGCGCAAGCTGCTCAACATGGTGCTGCTGCTCGCGATCAAGGATAAGGCGAGCGACATTCACTTCGAGCCGTTCGAAGACGAATTCAAGATGCGCTATCGCGTGGACGGCGTGCTGTATGAAATGGTGCCGCCGCCGCGCCACCTGTCGATGGCGATTTCGACGCGCATCAAAGTCATGGCGAACCTGGACATCGCCGAGCGCCGATTGCCGCAGGACGGCCGCATCGAACTGAACGTCGGCGGCAACCCGGTGGACATGCGCGTCTCCGTGTTGCCCACGATGTTTGGCGAAAGCGTCGTGCTGCGAGTGCTTGACCGCACGGTCGTGCAGCTCGATTTGAATAAGATCGGCATGCCCGGCGAAACGCTGCGCCGATTCCGCGAAATCATGACGAAGCCCAACGGGATCGTGCTGGTGACCGGCCCGACCGGCAGCGGCAAGACGACCACGCTGTACTCGACGCTCAACGAGCTGAACGACGTAAGCGTGAAGATCATCACGACGGAAGACCCGGTCGAGTACGACCTCGACGGCATCATTCAGGTGCAGATCAACGACGAGATCGGCGTGTCATTCGCGAATTGCCTGCGGTCGATTTTGCGTCAAGACCCGGACAAAATTCTCGTCGGCGAAATTCGCGACCTGGAAACCGCGGAGATCGCGGTGCAGGCGTCGCTGACCGGCCACATCGTCTTCAGCACGCTGCACACGAACGACGCGCCAAGCACGATCACGCGGCTGCGCGACATGGGAATTCCGACATTCCTCATCACGGCGACCGTCGAGGGAATTCTGGCGCAGCGACTCGTGCGCAGGATTTGCGCCGACTGCCGCACGCAGTTTGAGCCGAGTCCGGAAATGCTCATGGAGCTGAACTTGAAGCCGTCGGACGCCGAGGGTCAGAGTTTTTACTACGGCCGCGGCTGCGAGCGCTGCAACAACACCGGCTATCGCGGACGCACGGGTATTTATGAATTGATGATCATGAACGACGACATGCGCGATCTGGTCATGAACAACGCCTCGACCGACCAACTTCGAGCGTCTGCCCGCCGCAGCGGGATGATGAGTTTGCGTGAGGCCGGTCTGCGAGCGATTTTCGAAGGACAAACGACCATCGACGAAGTCGTGCGGGAGACCGTGATGGAAGACGAAGTGTAAAGGAAAGTCGAGTGCGGAGAGTCCAGAGTTGAGAGCCAGAAGGATTTCTGGCCTCGGTTTCTGGCTCTGGACTCTCGACCCTGGACTCTCAGCTTTTTCTGGACTCTCAGCGATTTCCGGAGAGACTGTCATGCCGATGTTTCAGTTTGAAGCGATGGACAGCGCGGGTGCCGAGGTCAAAGACTCGGTCGAGGCCGCGAGCGAAGAAGAAGCTCAAGCACAAATCCGCAAGATGGGCTTTTTCGTCACCAAGCTCTCAGAGAAGTCCGCCAAGAAAAAGAAGGACAAGAGTAAGGACAAGAAGGCCAAGAAGAAGGGCAAGTCCTTCACGATCGGCGGTGTTCCGACCAAGCAGCTTTGCACGTTCACACGGCAGTTGTCCGTGCTGCAAGACGCCGGATTGCCGGTGTTGCGCAGCCTGAAAATTCTCGAAGGTCAGATGAAGGCGGGCGTGCTGAAGAATTCGCTGATCGACGTGGTGGACGACATCGAGGCCGGCAGCACGCTCTCCGAGGCGTTCGCGAAACACCCGAAGGCGTTCGACCGACTGTACGTCAACATGGTGCGGGCCGGCGAGGCGGGCGGCGCGCTCGAAGTCATCCTGCAACGTCTCGCCCAGTTCAAGGAGAAGGCCCAGAGCCTGAAGCGCCGAGTTACCAGCGCGATGGTCTACCCGGCCGTGGTCATTTCGGTCGCCGTCGCGATCTTGGGGTTCATCCTCTACTTCATCATTCCGAAGTTCAAGAAGATCTTCGCGGACTTCGACGTCGAGCTGCCCAAGATCACCACAATCCTGTTAACCGCCTCGGACGTCGTCGTGCAATATTTCTACCTGGGTCCGCTCATTCCGATCAGTATCTGGCTGTTCTGCAAGCTGCTGCGCAAGAACAGGAGCGGCGCGTACGCGCTCGACTGGATAAAACTGCGCATACCGGTCATGGGCGGGATCATAGAAAAGAGCACGGTGGCGCGCACGATGCGCACGCTGGGGACGCTCGTGGCCTCCGGCGTGCCCATTTTGGAGGGCCTGTCGATCGTGCGCGAGACGGCCGGCAACGCGGTCTTCGAGCGGGCGTTTCAGCGAGTGATCGATTCGATCCGCGAGGGCGACACGATCGCCCAGCCGCTCAAAGAGGCCCGCGTCGTGGACGACATGGTCGTGAACATGATCGACGTCGGCGAAGAGACCGGCGACCTCGACACCATGATGAACAAGATCGCCGACGTGTACGACGAAGAGGTCGATACGCTCGTCGAAAGCTTGGTGAGCTTGCTGGAACCGATCATGATCGTCGCCCTGGGCGGCATCATCGGGTTCATCGTCATCGCGCTGTTCATGCCGCTGATCAAATTGATCACGGAGTTGAGCGGATGAGAAGGCCGTAGGGTGGGCCGAGTTGTCGAATCCCACCAATTCGGCCGTTCGACGGTGGGACTCGAAGACTCGGCCCACCCCACTGAAAACCGAACACCGAAGCAGGCATTCCGAGGGGCGTCGGGGACTGCAAACCCGAAGTCAACTTCCTGAACCGAAGATGGTTTTAGCGTGACCGGAAAAGGGCCAGCGGAGAATTCGCGGAGCTACCGGCCGCGTGGAAAATACGCACGAGTCTCGAGTCTCTTGAGGAGTGATGAGTCATGAATGCTCGAAAGACCGACCAACAACATGGAGCCCAACACAACCGGCGATCGAGCCAACAACGTCGCGCCGCGTTCACGCTGATCGAACTCTTGATGGTGCTGGCCATTATCGGCATCCTGATCAGCATTCTGGTGCCAGTGATTGCCAGTGCGTTCCGAAAGGGGCAAGAGGCGGCTGAGTTCACTGAAATCACCAACCTTGCGGGGGCGCTGCAGAAGTTCAAAGACCGTTATGGTGTGTACCCGCCGAGCCAGATTATCCTGCGGGAGGATGGCGACTACTACGTTGGCGGGAATCCGATCGTTGCTCCTTCGCCTCAAGACACAGCGGTCTTTGACGAGGCCCTCTCAGTTCAATACCTCCGCCGTATTTGGCCGCAACTGGTAATACACACGCGGACCAACCTCACTCCTTATCCAGTTACGCCTACTGAAATTGGTGACATTAGCGGCGACGGTACCGTCAACGCCAACGATTTCTATGATTGGAACGGCGATGGCTCGCTCGGCAATCCGGCACAGGTTCACTACCTCCAGGGCGACGAATGCCTCGTTTTCTTCCTCGGTGGCCTGCCGACTGGGCAGGTTGCGAATACTAAGAATCCAGCCGGCTGCACGGGATTCAGCAAGGCACCTCAATGGCCAACACAGCGCACCGGCATCGCGCCGGGTGCTGGGCGTGACGGTCCGTTTCACGAGTTGTCTTCGGCGAGACTTGTGGATCGCGACAACGACGGGTTCTGGGAGCTTGTGCCATTTCGCAAGCCAAGCGTGTCAGGACCCTACGCCTACTTTAGCGCCTACGACGGAGCCGGCTATCGGCCGGACGACCTGAACCTCACAACAGAGCCAGCTCCGAACGGTGGCACGATGCCGACAACCAAGTTTCAGGTGCTCTGGCCAATCTCCGCGACGTACCCTACCGCAACTCGCCGCGGTTCTGGGACCCCGGCTGACCCCTACTACGTTGAGAGTCCTGGACCAAATCCGTACACCCTTGGGAGTGCGTATCCAAGCACTGCGCCGCCGATCCCGGCCGGATTTATTGTTCGGTACCACAAGCCGGATGGATTTCAGATTATCTCCCCAGGACCGGCAGTTGGTTACGGTCACGGCGGCGAGTTTCCTCTCGATGACCAACTCGACAACCGCGACGACAACGACAATCTCACGAACTTTTCAAGCGGACCGATGCAAGACGCGAAGCTGTAGCCTTGGAACAAGTTGAAATGAACCCATTACAGAAGATTTCTGAACGCCCGGGCGATGCACGCAACATCAGCGTTGCCGGATGGATCCGCCGCGCAGGCGTGACGTTGATCGAGTTGCTCGTGGTGATCGCGATCATCGCCGTGATTGCTGCGGTCAGCATCGGGGCGTTGATGACTATTCCCGATCACGCTCGGGCGCGGGGCACTGAGGCACTTGTGACTAAGATCAACAGCAAGTTGGTGCAACGCCTCAATCAATTCAACTCGCGCCGCGACAGCATCCGAACGTTAAACACGTGTGATCTGCCTCTCGCAAACAACGAGCCGAGCCTGGCCCGCGTGATTGCTCTCGCTCGGACGATGCGGCAGGATTTTCCGGAGTTGTTTGACCTGACACAGACGTCTCGCACGAGCGACACTTTCAACAACGACGGCGACGGACTGACCGACGAGCCAGACGAAATCATCAAAGCGGATTGGAACCCGGTGGACATTTCCGGGAGTGCCTTGCCCGAGCAACTGGGTATCGAGTTGCCTTCAGCCGCGGTCGGACACCGCAAGTACATCGAGCGAATCTTCGCCGATAGCTCCCTGCGGCCTGGTGGTGCGTCGTTCGCAAGTATGCACCGGCCGGAGACCACGCGGGCCGAGTGTCTCTTCATGATTGTCACGTCCGACGGGGCGGACACGGCCGAGTTTGCTCCGAACGAGATTGCGGACACGGATAATGACGGCATTCCGGAATTCGTGGATAAGTGGGGGACGCCAATCCAGTTCTTCCTTTGGCCGACGCAGTACACCTCCGCGCGCCAGAAACCTGGCGCGGAGTCGAACCCGGACGATCCGAACCAACTACTCACCGAAAACCGCACAGCGGGTACGAGTTGGTGGAGCCTTTCCAGCGGCTCGCTCCGACAACGCTTCGAGGCGTTGTTCTTTTCAGTGACGAACGCTGGCGGGACTGGTCCGCAGGCATACCGTACGTATCCTCTCGTAGTGTCCGCGGGACACGACCGTGGCTTTGGCTTAGTCACGTCCAGTGTGGGCACCGACGGCGTGATGGGAACGCTTGACGACATTGGTGCCGCCAACAAAGGGGCGATCCGCATCCTCAGCGCAGCGCAAGACGGCTACGGCATGGACGCCGGCAACATCGATAACCACGACCTACGAGTTCGGTAGTCAGGGAGTGTGTGCCATGAAAAACATCATTGAACTTCAGAAAACCACTCGGCGATACGCGCGACGCCGGGCGTTTACGTTGGTGGAGATGATCATCGTGATCGTGATCATCCTGCTGATTTCGATACTGGTGCTGCCGTCGCTGTTCGACTCCTTTAACGATCGCAAGTACAGCGACTCGGTTCGGACTCTGCAGGCTGTGTTTCTCGGCGCGCGTGACCGGGCGATTCAGTCCGGCAACGTCGTCGGGCTGCGACTGATTCGTGAAGAGACGGACCCGTTCGAAGTGACACGGCTGATTTACGTAACTGTACCAGTGCCGTTTTCGGTCGGGCGTGTCAATGTCAGCGCGATGACAGTGACGCCCGACCTCAAGGGACCGGACGGGATGCTCGGCACAGCCGACGATTGGCCGGATCCGCACTTTGAACAGGTTGATCCTGGCAAGGATACCACACTCAACACTGTCGACGATATTCGCCGAATCGTGTCGGGCCAATCCTCGATCCGGTTCGACTTCTCCGGGAAGCTCTATCTGATCAGCAGCACGCCAAGCGGCAGTCCGGCCTCATTTACGATCAGCCCAGTTCCCGTCGCGGTGGCCGCCTTTCCGGCCGTTCACCAGTATCAGATTTTTGGCGCGCCGGGGCCGATGCCGCAGGCGGACGCGATGCTGCTGCCGGACGGCGTCGTGATCGACGTCCGCCGTGCACCGATGCCTTATCAATCGCCCTACTCGGCGGACCAGACCCTGACAATTCCGCGAAGTCGCGGGATTCCAAATGCCGCCCCGCCAAACCAATACCTCGGTGCGGATCAGACGCTTGGGACTTCGGACGACTTGCCGGCCGCGACATGGCCGCCGATGGACATCCTATTCGCTCCGAACGGTCAAGTGACCGGCACCGCGGCGCAGCAACCGCTCATCCATTTTTGGATCGGCGAGCGGGGCGACAAGGGTCCCGACCCCGTTGTGTCTCGCGGCACGGATAACATCGCTCGCACGGCAGACGACCGGGGGCCGAACCGGCGCCGTCTGCTTGTGACGCTTAACACGCGCACCGGCACATTGCAGATTCTGAACGAACCTGGGACGGCCAGCGTGGATAACTGGCCACCGATGATTACGACGGATGATTACGCCGACATTTACGCGCCGGCCGAGCAGTCGCTCGGTGTGTCCATTTTGCCGTAGACCCGAGCAACGGACTGAGACGTTTGAGATGAACATGATGACACGAATTCCAACGCTGAATCGCCAAGGTATCTCGCTGGTCGAGATTCTGATCGGCATCATGGTGCTTGGCATCGGCGTGATCTCGCTGGCGACACTGTTTCCGATCGGCCTCGTGAAGATGAAGCGGGCCGTCACCGAGGTGCGTGGAACTGTTGTGGCCCGCAGCGCACTGAGCGAGACTCGCGTGCGAAACCTGCTCGCACCGCCGTTCGGCCCGCCAGCCACGTACTTCTCCGGATATCCAGCCCCTTGGACGACGACCGTGCCGACGATCGGCCAGGGTTTGCCGGTCATCATTGATCCGCTTTGGATGATCCAGGCCCAGCCGGCGTCGTACACGGATCGATTCGGGTTCGCGGATTTTAACGCGGACGGCACTGCCGACTTCCCTACCGGCCAAGGACTGCTGCGGGTACGCGGCGGACCCACGGGGGCCGTGTTCGCAAACGAACTCGAACTGATGTCCGAAGTTTTCTCCTCGCCCGACGACCTGGCGTACGGCGACAATGAGGCGCGTGTGTTGCCGTTGCAGGGAGTGAATGCCGGTGGCCCGCCGTACCTGTCGCCGACCAACGGGACGCCATTCGCACCGCGCGTGCCGGGCCTGCCGCAAGAGCGGAGCCTATCGCGCGAGCGCCGCTACACGTGGCTCATCGTTGCCAGGAAAGTGAATGCTCGCCAAGGAATGCCTGGCCGAGACGGCATGCCAGGAGTCGCAGGCGTGGATGACGATGGCGCCAACGGGATTGATGACATTGGGGAACTCGGCTGGACGGGTTCCGACGACACGGCCGACTTTGGACCGGATAGCCTGACAGGAACGGCGGACGATCCTGCTCGAGACATGCTGACCGCACTGCCGGGACCCGCGCCTGTTGGACCCTTTGACGTAACGATCATCGCGTTCTACACGCGCGACTTCGCGTCCCGCGAAGCGGTTTTTGCGAATGAAAGCCCGAACACAACCACGAACCCTCCAGTGATTTTCACGCAGGGCTCCGAAGTCGCGACGTTGCGGAAACGGACGGACAACGTGCCGTTCCCAGAAATCCCGCTGAACTCCTACGTCATGGATACGACGCTTGACTTGCGACCAGTAGTTCCGCCCGGTACCGGATTCCGCAACGGCTACGTGTACCGCGTGATTTCCAAGTCGGTGGACGCAGTCACGGGCAATTTGACTTTGATTCTCGATCAAAAGGCCCGCGCTGACGGCTACGTCGTGACCGTTCTAAAGGGAGCGGTAGGAGTGTACGAGAAGCAGGTGCCGTAGGGGTGAACAGTGAGTGGTGAGTGAAGAGTGAGCAGCAGTCCGGACTGGTGTTTATGAGTAGTGGTTGCTAGTTGATCGGACTGGTAGTCGGTTTGATCGGCTCCGGAAATGAGTTGGGGCGGTTCTGAAGTGAGTTCCGGACCTCCGGAACTCGTTGCGAAAACTTCGCAAAGGAGTTCGGGAGGTCCGCAAGGGAGTTGCGGAGGTCCGCAAGCGAGTGGCGGAGGTTCGCAAGTCGGTTCGGAAGGTCTGGAAACGACTTGCGGCCGATAGAAAATCAGTTTTTGCCGGCAAAAATTGGGTTTTTGCCGATCCAGTGCATCTGTTTGAAGCCGGAGAAACCGGGAGGAAACCGCAATGGCCAAAGACTTTGTCCCATCCAACCACAATGACTTCCTAACCAAGCTGAACCAGTTCATCACGTGGCTGGACGCCAACGGGGCGGCAAGGGGGTTTTCTGCCGCGGAGATCGCGGCCATCAAGGCGGTACGGGATCAGGTGACGGCCGATCTGCCCGTCAAGACGAACGCCGACACGGCGGCCGTGGCCGCCAACGCCGCGCTAATCACCAGCGAGGGCGGGGCGGAGGTCTTGTGGCGCGGGTACGGAGGCCGCGTTCAGAAGCATCAAGATACCACGAACGAGGACCGCGTCGATGCCGGGCTGACCGTGCCCAAGGCGACCCGCACCCGCCGCATCGTCGGTTCGGAAATCCCCAATGTCATCGTCGAGGTCGGCATCGGCAAGATCATCGTGCACTGGGGCACCGAACCGAGCAAAGAGAATCGCAATAAGAAACCCGACTGGGCGGTGGGCGCGAACATCTTCCTGTCGATCAACAATGGTCCGGAGTTTCTCGCCGCGTTCGACGACGCGTCGCCGTACGTACACACCCTGACCGGTCCGGCGGTCAGCATCACAGTGCGTGCGGCATACCGCGCGCCGGGCGAGGGTCAGGTCGGCGGCAAGAGCGCCGCGGTGACCGTGAGCGCCGGCGGATAAGTGATGAGTGCTGACTAGGTCACGAGGGGCTGAAAGGTTGGATGTGATGCGTGCGTTGCGTCGAAAGAACTTGACCTTGATGGACGGTGCCGGCGGCGTCGCGCGCTCGGGCGTTACGCTGGTCGAGATGCTGATTGTCGTGGCCCTCACGGTGCTTCTGATGAGTATCATCGCCGAGGTGTTCGTGTTGGCGTCCGAGACGCTTTCGCAACTGAAATCGATTAGTGACGTGAATCAAAAGATTCGCAACGTCGAGAGCGTGATCCGGCTCGATCTGGGCAACCGGACGATCCGCGAAGTGCAGCCGCCGGTCGAGAAGCGCAGCAGTTGGATGAATGGCCCGGACAACGCCTGGGGCCGAAGTGGTGTTGACGACGATGGCAACGGGATCGTGGACGACATTGGCGAAGCGGGCTGGCCAGGGTCTGACGACGTTCCCATTTCTTATTTCTATCCGATTGGCTTCGATCCAGCTCAAAACATGGGCTATTGGATGCTCGAGGAGAACTCGCCGGCTGACGAACAAGGCGAAGACACAGACGACGTTCTTTCGTTCACCGTAAGAGTCGTGGCTCAACTTCGCGGTAGCGGGACGCTCGGCACAGGCTACATCGGACTGGCCGTTACAGGGTCCGAACCGGACGTGGCATATCCCGACCCGTCGGTTCCGGCAGACGGCCTCGCGGGGTCGCAGGAGGCCGAGGTCATTTACTTCTTGCGAAGTGGCACGTTCTACCGGCGAGTGCTGTTGGTCGGCGTACCGCAGCCGTCGGTTCCCATCGTAGGGCAGTCATGGTACTCGCGGTACGACATCTCCGCCCGGCCGCCGACTGTGGCGGGCGGTTTTCCAATCGTCAACGCGCTAGGTGATCTGACGTATCGCAGTCCGCGGTACATCCATCAAGTGCCGGAGAACTACAGTAGTGGCTATCCGGGCTTGACGCCACCGATCGAGCCTGGCTTGGCGGCCGACTTCACCGCCAACCCGAACTTCCCGTTCCGGCCACTCTCGTACCTCGACACCCAAGTGTCTCCTGCACTTGGAGCGGGTTGGCACGATAACCAGACGGCGGCGGACGCCGACAAAGAACTGGATCACAACCAAAACTACCCCGCGTCGCTTGGCCTTACGGCTAAGGCGGAATTGATCCACGGCAGGCCGACATTGCGCGAGACATCGTCTCCAGATTGGGATTATCCAGATAATCCAATGACCAACGTCTGGACAGACTATTGGATGCCGCCGGCAGGGAACCCAAGGAACAACGTAAACCTTAACCGTACGGCCACGCGACCGGCCGAAGAGGCGATTCTGACGAACGTGTTTTCATTCGATGTGAAGGTCTGGGACCCAGACGCTAGACCAAATGGCTCCGTACTCGCCACCGGTGCCTACGTCGATCTCGGCAAGATGTGGCCAGGAGCTAGTGGCTCCGTCACAACGCCAGGGCCAACGCCGAGCAACGGCACGCCATCCCTGTCTACCCCGATGCCACCCAATGGTCCTGCTCCCGGCATTTGGCCTCCCGCACGGAGACTTGGCGTTCTGAACCCCGACCATCGTGGGTTTGGCGAACCGTTCGGGTACGACTCGCTGTTCGCAATCCCGTACGGGGTTGTTTTAGACATGCCACTCGGCATGCTGCGTGCGCCGGTTAGCCTCTGCCGTACCTACGACACATGGTGCTCGGCGTACACTAAGCCCACACAAGTCTGGCAGGACTTGAACTCGAATGGTGTGCCGGATTATGGCGAGCCAGGCGTGCCAGTCGCTCCGCCGTACATTGTCCCGGTGCGCGGAATCCAGATTAAGATCCGCTTTGCTGACCCGCAGACACGTCTAACGCGCGAGATCACCTTCGTGCAGGAGCTACAGTAATGCAGACTAGAAATCGCTCACCACTCGCCACTCATCGCTCACAGCTTCGCAGCGGCGTTGTCCTCATCGTGGTACTCGGCATGCTCGCCGTGCTTGCCCTGATCGGTGTCGCGTTCGTGACTTTTTCAGCCGAGGAAGAACAAAGCAGCAACCGCTTTACGGTCGGATTCCAAACTCCCCGTGCCGACTTGCCACCGGACGTGTTGTTCCTCGAAGCCCTGAGCCAAATCGTCGCGGATACGGACAACCCGCTCTCGAACCTGCGCGGTCAATCACTGCTGCGCGACATGTATGGCAACGATAACGACATCGGCCCGGGGCCGGACGGCGTTCCCGGCACCGCCACCGGCGGCCCAAACAGCAATGGCGATGACGATGGTGACGGGATCATTAACAACGCTACTGAGTTCGGTTGGCCCGGGTCCGATGACCGACCCAACGGGGTGATCGACATCTACGACCACTATCAGCGGAGCTTCAACGGACCGGGCGAGGCTGGCCCGGACGGCATCCTCGGAACCGTGGACGATGCGGACGTCAACTTTGTCTACAACACGCGAATCCCCGAGTACTTCCTGAACCCGACCACCGGCGCGTGGGTTCGCGGCGGGGGCGCCGACGACGACTACGATTACCCCGATCACAACAACATGTTTCTGGCTGCGATTCGGGCTGATGGAACCGTGCTGGTGCCGTCGTTTCACCGGCCTGGATATCTCCAGACCATGCCCATCAACGACTGGACAAACCCGACGAACATGCCGGGCCGCGGTCGCCGGCTCATCCTGCGTCCGCGCCAGGCCGAACACAGCACGAACTTTCCGTACGTCGGCGCGCCGGCCGCTCTACCGGTCGGCGTGTACGACGTGGATAACATGGGCCTCGGCCACACTGACAGTGTGTGGGTCGATCTCGGCAATCCTGTGCAACAGACGCTTGACGGGAGAAAATTCAAACCATTGTTCGCCTTCGTGATCATTGATTTGGACGGGAAGGTCAACCTGAACGTCCACGGCAATTACAACTTGACCACGGGACATTCCGATTTCGCTCCCGGCCCGGATGGAATTAGCACGCCGTTGGGCTCCGGCTGGTCGGTGACTGAAGTGGTGCTGCAAAACCTGTTGAGTAGCCGTTACTTCCCGAGCATCTACCCGAGCGTGGGCAGTCTGCAGGAGTATCAGCAGCTTCTCGAAGGCGTGACGACTGCCAGCGGCACCAAGGTCCCCGGCCGGTGGGGTGACACGTTGAACATCGGGAACCCGATGGCGCCGCCCCGTCCAGGTGGCCGGGTATTCGATGACAGCCGAAAATACCTAGGGTCTACCGGCTATTACGTCGGTTACCCGGGAACACGAGAAGAGGGTCTCCCGTTCACCAAGGGGGGCGTGTACCGCACTCCTCCGGATTTCGACGGAGACGGCGGTCCGTTCTTGCGGCCAATCTCCGGCGGAGCTTGGGGCGTTCGGTCCGCGTATGGAGCCCCCGGCATGACCAACGGATGGGGCAACAACGTGGATTGGGCCGGTATTCCAAACGTGTTCGCGGAGCAAAACGACCGAGAGCATGAGGACGAACCCACGGAGATGAACCTGCACACGTCGCAAAGCACGGACAGTCCGTTCACACCGCGCGAGCTGGAATTGCTCTGCCGAGCTGAGGACGTCGATGGCAGCAGCCTGCTTTACTGGATCGGAACCGCCCCCAACACGCGACTCGGGATCTTGGCACCATCGCTGTTCAACTCGAACTCGGCGACCTTAAGCCTGATTAATCGGCGGCGACGCAACATGCTCACCACCGAGAGTTGGGACCTGAATCGCTTCAACATGCACCCGTTCATTGCACGCGACTCGGCGGGTCCGACCGATACGGTCTGGGCGACGGGAAGAAACTCGAAGTACAACGGCCGATTCCCGAACCTGTACCGCAATCCGCCAATTCTCACGCAACGCTATGCCACGGCCAATACCTCGTCGATGGCCATCGAGGGGCCGGCAATCCCCGAGGCGATTCGTTACGGACGGCGGATGAACATTGCCCCACGACTCACGACCCCCGCTGACAAGTACCGGCTCGCCCGCGATATCTACGTGCTCTTGTCAGAAATCTCCGGCTCCACCGTGCCACCGGACCGGTTGGCTCAGTTCGCCATCAACGTCGTGGATTTCCAAGACACCGAGGTAGGAAGCGCCGACCCCAACGCCGAAGAAGTGATGGAGCCGTTCGAGTTCGATACCAGGGTTTCTCAGGGAGGCACAGCGGGATTCGGCGTCGACGGAATTCAGTCGAGCCCGGCTGACCCCTCTGGCATCGCGGACGACGTTCAGCCCGGAGACAGCGACGTGGCATGGGGAGCGGAAGCGCCCCGGCTGATCATTTCTGAAACATTGGCCTACGAGGAGGACGTTGGAGGCGGCGCGACGGTGGTCCGCCTGTGGATTGAACTGTACAACATGAGCGACAAAACCGTCACGCTGCACAATGCAGGATCTGGCGTTCCGATTTACGAATTGATCTGGGGCAATGGGAACGGCGACCCAGACGGCTACGGCGAACCGGATTCTGCGTATCTGGGCAATCGGCTGACCTTCGATATGGCTCCGACGATCGCTCCAGGCGAATACCTGGTGGTCAGCCCCGAGCCGATCCCAGGAAAGTTGGGCGGCGGCCCGGCAGGTAGCGCCGTTGTGTACACGCCGGCCGCGCCCTTCGGTCCTTCGAATGGCGGTCAGCACCGTCTGTTCTTGCGGCGGCTGGCCAACCCCAACCAGGCTGAAGATGTCGCCAATCGGAGCAACTTCCCGAGGTCCACGAATCCGTACGTTACCATTGATGCCCTGGATTTCTTGGTTCACAGCTCCGCGGCTTTTAACGACCCTGACTGGATGGTTTACGGTAGAGTCACCAGCCAGGAGCGGATCTCCTTGAGCGTGCGCAACATGTCCCATTCGCCGGCGGCGGTGATGGACGGCCCGACGCATAGTATGGGAGTTCGAAATGAATCCGCGACGGATTTGCTGCCCCGCTTCCCGTTCCTCGATCGGCCGTTCGCGTCGTCCGCCGAGTTACTCTTCGTGCCTGCCGTGGGGGCACAGCATCTCACCACCGCATACGCTCCGATGTCGAACCAGGCGAACCTGTTCACTGGCCGAGATGCGAGCGGCGAAGACACGAACGAACTGGAAACGGGCGAAGCTCGCACAGCCCCGTTCAAGAACTCAGATGGCGATTACTTGTACAGCTACCTGCTCAATTTCTTCCGCGAAGACCCGACGGGCAATCCGCCGCCTCCCTCGAAAGGCAAAGGAAAAGGAAAAGGGAAGGGGAAGGCAAAGGGACGTGTCAAGCGAGCCTTAGCGGCTGCTCCAAACCCTGGGTTCTACCGCGTGCTGGAATTCGTTGAAGTTCCGTCTCGCATGCAGGGCAGTCGCGACCCGAACGTCGTTGATCCGCCGGGCGGTACTGCGGGCCGAAGCCAACTCGACCGCGTACCTGGCAAGATCAACATCAACACCATCTGGGAGCAGGAAACTCTGCAGGCTTGGTGCAACAACCACCCCACGGCGCTTGATTCGACTGCCTCCACATGGTTCACCGGTAACATACCGCCGTATGATCCGGCGACGAATCTGGCAACCGGCCTGCCGCTGCCGCCGTTGGGAAGCACCACCGCACCCTTTGTTGGTAGCGTCAGCGCGAACCGGGAACGCGGCGAAGTCTCATCCGAACTGTTTCGCCGATTGATGTTGAGTCTCGCGAACCCGACCGTGCCGATTGGAGGAGCATTGACGACCTCCGGCGACGGGATCTTGTTTACTCCCGACGACCGGCCGTTTCGTACTCTGACTCTCGGCATGCCCAACGCCGCCGCGGGTGCATTGCCCGGTGGCTTGGTCACCTTTCCCACGATTCACAGCACCTTAATGCGAGGGCTCCCCATCGGTCAGACGACGCGACCGATATTGGCGGATGACCGCGGAATGGATCCCCCATTTACACCCACACCCCCGCCGGGTCTGACTGGCCAAGCCGGAGCCCCGCCGAACCTCGTCGGCGACGCTCAGTTTCAGTACCAGCTCTTTGAAAAACTGTCGAACACGGTCACCACGCGTAGTAACGTTTACGCAGTCTGGGTCACGGTCGGGTTCTTCGAGATTCTGAGTGAGGATCCCACAAGGCTCGCAGCGCAGGGCATCACCAATGCACCTCCGCAACTAGGCGCTGAATTCAACGCGGACACCGGCCAGAACATCCGCCATCGGGCGTTCTTCATCATCGACCGCTCGAAGGCTCGCGGGTACCTTGGCCCGCCGCGAAGCTCGGAGGAATTGCAGGACATTTTGAGCCAGACGGTGATTCACAGCAGGATCATTGAATGAGGAGAATCGTTGAGCGGTGAGTGTTGAGCGTTGAGGGGACGAGTGCCAAAAATACCCTGTTTAGGTGAGTCTTGGATGCGGCTAGACTAGTACTTTGGAGTGCGGCGACTCGTCGCCGCTTTCGTCTGTCGGCGACTTGTCGCCGCTCTTGAGATTCTCCCGTGATCGAGCTGTCACTTGTAGCGTGGAGCGGGATGTCCGAAACAATGCGGCGACAAGTCGCCGGAAGGAAAAAGCGGCGACAAGTCGCCGCACTCCAAATAGCTTGACAATCAGGAACTGAGCGGTGTCGCTCTTTTCTCGTGTTGACAACCAGTTTCTAGTTTTCAGTTGGAGGAGTCAGTCATGTACCGAAGACCGAGAGGGTTCACGTTGATTGAGTTGCTGGTGGTCATTGCGATCATCGGCATCCTGGCGGCGTTGTTGCTGCCAGCGATTCAGGCGGCGCGTGAGGCGGCGCGGCGCACGCAGTGCATCAGTAACATGCGGCAGCTTGGCATCGCGATGACCGGCTTCGACACGGCCAGGAACCGGCTGCCCAACAGCGGCACATGGGCCGCCGAGAATGACAACCCGGCCAAAATCATGCTAACTGCCGGTCAGAGTCTGATCGACGGCGCAGTGAATCCTGGTGGCGGAAAATACCCAGGTCCTTCAGGACCCGTTGGGGAGAGCGCCACCACCAACGACATCATGTGGAACTACCCGCTGCACAGTTGGGTCGTGGACATCCTGCCGTACATCGAACGCCAGGACATCTACGACCAGTGGCAGGCATCCAAGATTAAGAACGACGGCACAGGATGGTTGGCGCTCTTTGACGAAAAGGACTGGACAAGCGGTGCCCCGAATAATGGCTACGACAAAAAGAGCACGTCGCACTACGCTCTCAGCCAGACATCGCTCAAGATTCTTGTCTGCCCGAACGACAATCCGGACACGGGCAAGGGCAACTTGAGCTACGCAGTCAACGGCGGCCCCGTCCTGTTCTGGCAGAATCCGGTGAACAACTCAACCGCGGGATCGACGACAAGGCTCAGGTTCACCGAAGTGGCTAGCGGCCCGACATACAACATGCTGGATGACGAGAAGGCTGCTCAAAACCTCGGTCTGCTCTACCCCGGAAGCCTGAATCAGAACACGCCGTGGGACGCTCGCCCGTCGATGTCCCGTATCAAGGACGGCGTAAGCACCACGATCTTGCTCGCCGAAAACGTGAAAACGGGTTACGTTTCTAGCTATCCTGGCGCTTCCGACCCGGCGCTCGTGGGTTACGGCTTCTCCAGTTCGCATTCGGGTCAGCCTGGCCCCAATCTGATCGAAGGCACCTGGGCTAACCCGCACCCGCTTTTCGCAGCAGTCCACATGAGCGACGACATTTGTGATCCATCCGGCAGATGCGACATCGGCGAGCAAGTGACAGTGATCTCGGGTGGCGGCACAAGCACGCCATATCAGCGAGCAGATTGGGGTAAGGCCAACAGCCTCGACGCACGCGACAACGCGCAGAGCATCCCGGAGAGCATCAACGGCGCGCTGTACGCCGACGAAGGCTGGTCGTTTCCGACGAGCCTGCATCCGGGCGGCATCGTCATCGCAATGTGCGATGGCTCGGCGCGGTTCATGTCGGGCGATATCAACGGCGACGTGTTCGCCAAGCTGATGTCACCAGCCGGCACGCGTGGCATGCGCGATCACTGGCCGGCCCTGCAGACTGCGGTGAACGACAACGACTTCTAAACTTGAAACGAGTGCCCCGGCGGCTCGGTGCCGCCGGGCGCCGAAATAGAAACTGAGTTGTCATTGTTGCGTCTTCGGTTTGGGCCCCTTCCAGGTCTACGCCCCTAGCCTGGGAGGGGCCTGTTTAAGCCGCGAAGTCGCCGAGCAGAACACGCTCCCGGTCTGCGGTCGTTAGACCGCAGACCCGAAGCCTGTCCTGAACGGTCAGTTCCAACGAGAACGTCTTGATTGAGGAGTCTTGCCATGGGGAAACTGCGCGCCGCGTTGACGTTGACCGAGTTGCTCGTCACGATCGCGATCATCGCGATTGTCTTGGCGGTGCTTCTGTCGGCGATCAGCAGACAGCGAGAAGGCCCCGGACGGCTTTGCGTCCGGGTCGCGAAGCGACAAGAGGGCTGCGGCCGTGGGCAAAAAGTGAGGTGCGGTGCAGGCTGCATCGGGACGATTTCGTGCCAAAGTGGCCCGTTGCAGACTGCACGCGAGTGATTTGGGACGCGCGAGGCGGCGTGCAGACTGCAATGGGATGAATTGGCGCCGTGGCGGCTCGTTGCAGACTGCAACGGGGCGGTTTGGCGCCAAAGCGGGCCGGTGCAGTCTGCATTGGCACGATTTGGTACCAAAGTGGCCCGGTGCAGGCTGCAATCGGGCACTTTGGCGCAAAAGTGGCCCAATGCAGGCTGCATTTGAGCATATTTTTGAGGAAACTTGACACAACTCGTGTGGTTTAAGCAAGTTACGTTCATCACTCTCAAGAGGAGCCTTACGATGGCTGCCAATCCGATCCCGACGAGTTTGAGCGCCTTGACGGCCCTGGCCTGAGTCAGACGAACCTCAAGATTCTTGTCTGCCCGAACGACGAACCCGTCACGGGCAAAGGCAACTTGACCTACGCGGTCAACGGCGGGCCGGTCGCGTTCTGGCAAAGGCCCGCGGCGAACAACAGTGCGGGCGTTCCGCTCAACTTCACTAACGCCGATTCGGCTGGTCCGCCGTACGATGCGAACAACCAAAAGGCGGCGGCCCATCTGGGTCTGCTTTATCCAGGAAGCCTCAACCAAAACACGCCCTGGGACATTCGCCGTTCGCTCTCGCGCGTGCCGGACGGCACGAGCACGACGATCATGCTCGGCGAAAACATCAAGACTGGCTACGTGCCGAGCTATCCTGGCCCGACTGATCCGTCGCTTGCGAGCTTCGGCATCGGCAGTGCGGCCGCGCCGCATCGCGGCGCGCCCGGCGCAGGTCAGCTCGAAGGCATGTGGGCCAATCCGCATCCGCTCTTCGCCGCGTTTCACATGAGCGATGATTTCTGCGACCCCACGGGAAAATGCGACATCGGCGACGAGGCCACAGTGATGAACGGCGAGCAAGTAACCGTACGACGCGCTCGCTGGAGATTCGCCAACAGCCTGGACGCTCGCGACAACCCGCAACGCCAGCCTGAGGGCATCAACGGCGCCCTCTATGCCGACGAGGGCTGGTCGTACTTATCGAGCCTACATCCCGCTGGAGTCGTGATCGGCATGTGCGACGGCTCTGCGCGGTTCCTTTCGAGCGACATTGACGGCGAGATATTCGCCAAGTTGATCTCGCCGGGCGGCCAACGCGGAATGAAGGAATCATGGCCCGTGCAGCAATCGGAACTGCGCGAAGGGGATTTTTGAACTACGGCCAACCGTCAACACGAATCCAACGCGACAGAAGCCCGACGCGCCAGCGAGGGAGTCCGAATATTGCTGCCCGAGCAAGCAACTTGCCTCGCTGGCGCGTCGGGCTTGTGTAGCCGCTCGTCGCATCCTCGCGCACCGTCGTTTATCAGAACAGCCCCAGTTCGTCCGCGATGATGGGGTCGATCAATTTGATCGCGTCTTCGGCCGCCTGGCTCAAGTCGATATCGGGGTCGTTCATGGCGGCGATCAGGTCGGGAATGGCGAATTGCGCGGCGGGGCCGATCTTGCCCAGCGTGATCGCCGCGATCGAGCGCGCGTCCTTGGCCGTGCCGCGCAGCACGCCCAGGAGCGGCGGGATCACGACGTCGGCCTTGTGGTCGATACGCCACAAGGCGTCGGCCGCGTAGGCGCGCACCGGATCATCGGCGTCTTTGAGCCGCTCGACAAGCGCCGGCACGGCGGCCGCGGCGTCCGGGCCGATCTTCGATAACGCGATCGCCGCACCGGCCCGCACCGGTCCGTGGCGGTCGCCGAGCGCGGCGGTCAACGCGGCAACCGTGCGTGGCGACTTGTCGCCGATCCGGCCGATCGACGTGACCGCGAACACGCGCACTTTCGTATCTGCGTCGTTCAGCGAATCGATCAGCGTGGGGAGGGCCGATTTCGCCCGTGGCCCGAGCGCCCCCAACTCGTTCGCCGCGTCGGCTCGAACTTTCGCGTCATCGGCGCGCAGTTGCGAAATGAGGTTCTTGACCCGCCGCTGATCGCGCCACGTCGGCCATACGCCCAACAAGCAGAACAGCGCCGCGGCCGCAACCAAGATCAACATCTTGCGTGTCAATGCGACCCGAGTTGTCGTTGTCTCGGCCATGTGGCTCCGAAGACCGGTTCTTCCGCGGCGCGCGACCATCCTAGCCAAAACCGCCACGCCGGTGTTAGGCTTTGGACGTGTTCCAGCGGCACCTTGACTCGACGCACGGCCAACGATGACAGATCAGACGTCGGACCCTCCGCCGCTCGCCCCGCTGGTGATCGCGCACCGCGGCGCGCGAGCGTTCGCGCCGGAGAACACGCTGGAGGCGGTCGAGAAGGCCGCGGCGATCGGGGCCGACATGGTGGAAGTGGACGTGCAATTGACGCACGACGGGCAACTCGTCGTAGTGCATGACGACACGCTCGATCGCTGCTCCGACGTGCGGATGCGGTTTCCCGATCGCACGGATTATCGCGTGCCGTCGTTCACGCTGAGCGGTCTGCGCTGTCTCGACGCCGGGAGCTGGTTCGTGCGAGCATTGCGCGAGAAGCCCAACGAACGGCCGGCGTTTCTGCGGTCGCTGAGTGACGCGGAAACGCAGCAATTCATCGCGCCGGCCGATCTCGAACATTTCGCGAGCGGCCGAGTGCGGCCCCCAACGCTCGAAGAAACGTTGACTCTCGCGGAGCGATTGGGGCTGCGCACGAATATCGAACTCAAGCCGGCAACTGACTGCTCGGCGCTCGTCGAGCCGGTGCTCGACCTCGTTCGGTCGCTCGGAGTCATCGGCCGCGTCCTCATCTCGTCATTCGACCACGCGAGTCTGCGGCTCGTGCGGTCGCTCGATCCGGCGATCGCGACCGGCGTGCTGGTGCGGGCGCCGCTCGGCGATCCGGTCGCGTACTGCCGACTGCTCGGCGCGGCGGCGTATCATCCCGGCTGCGTTCCTGGCGCCGACTGCGTTGGTTTTGACTCGGCCGAATTCCGCGTCACGGGCCGGTTGCCGGCCGAGCCGATTCGCTCGCTTCGCGCCGCGGGAATTGCTGTCAATGTCTGGACCGAAAATGACCCGCGGCGCATGCAGGCGCTGATCGACGCGGGAGTCAGCGGCATTTTTACCGATTATCCGAACCGGCTCGTCGAGCTGCTGCGTGGCACGGGGCGGTGACTGCAACGCGCGCAGAAACAGCCATCGCTCGCTCAAACATCGACATCGACGGTGAAAGCGAGTAAATTCGATCAGTCAACATGCTGCACGTGCGCTGCTCACGCCCGCCGATTGATTCGAGAACTTGTCCATGTTGGTGAGTAATTCAGTCAAGTATGCCGCCTGCACGACGGTCGCGCTCGTTCTGACCGCTCTGTGCATGGCCGCGCGATGCGACGAGCGAGCGAGCGCGGAATCGAAATCGGCCGCGAGCGTCACGCGCGGCGACTCGAACTTTTCCGACGCCGAGCGGTCCTTCTGGTCGTTTCGGTCGCCCGTCGATCCGCCGCTGCCCGCGGTGAAACGAGCGGACTGGCCGCAGTCGCCACTCGATCATTTCATTCTCGCCGGCCTGGAATCGAACGGCTTAGAACCGGCGCCGCCCGCGGACAAACGCGCGCTGATCCGCCGGGCCACGTTTGACCTCCTCGGTTTGCCGCCGACTCCAGCCGAGATGAATGCGTTCCTTGCCGACGACTCGCCGCACGCGTTCGCGCGCGTCGTCGATCGGCTACTTGCCTCGCCGCATTATGGCGAACGCTGGGGCCGTCACTGGCTTGACGTCGCTCGCTACGCCGATTCGAACGGCATGGACGAGAACCTTGCCCAAGCCAACGCCTGGCGCTACCGCGACTACATCATCGACGCGTTCAATCGCGACACGCCGTACGACCAATTCGTTCGCGAGCAACTCGCCGGCGACCTGCTGAATCAGGAGTCAGGGATCAGGAATCAGGAGTCAGGCGGACGAGCAAGCGACTCTTCACTGCCTCCTGACTCCTGGCTCCTGACTCCTTCTTCTGGCCGCCTCGTCGCCACGGGCTTCCTCTCGCTCGGCCCGAAAATGCTCGCGGAGGACGACCCGGTCAAAATGGAAATGGACATCATCGACGAGCAAGTGGACACGATCGGCCGCACGTTTCTCGGCCTGACGCTCGGCTGCGCTCGATGCCACGATCACAAGTTCGACCCAATTCGGATGAACGACTACTACGCGCTCGCGGGAATCTTCAAGAGCACGAAGACGATGGACCACTTCAAGGTGGTCGCCCGCTGGCACGAGCGGCCGCTGGGAACGGCCGAGCAAATCGCCGACCAGGAGGCGCGACAGCAATCGATCGCGGCAAAGAAAACCGAGATTAACCGGCTGACGAGCGAGGCGAACGACTCGCTGCTCGGCGAAGCGCGCCGCCGTGCCGGCGATTATCTGCTCGCGGCGAGCGAGATCGAGCGGCAGAGGAAGCTACAGGGTGAACTGAAGTCGCTGGTCGCGGACGCGCCGCAGACGGTGCCGGGCTCGATCGTCATCGAAGCGGAGGACTTCACGCGCGGCAACGTCAAGAAGGAGTTCAGCGGTTACGGCGAAAAGATCGGCGTCATCTACAACCAGGGTGAGCTGCCGAATTTCGCCGAATTCGACGTCGAGGTCGCCGCGGCCGGCGCGTTTCAGCTTGAGCTTCGTTACGCGGCGGCTGAGTCGCGGCCCGTGCGGCTGGCGGTCAACGGCAAAACAATCCGCGCCGACGCGGCGGGCAAGACGACTGGAAGCTGGTTCCCCGACACGCAGGCATGGCACCCCGAAGCGATCGTCGCGCTCGGCGCCGGCAACAGCACAATCCGGCTCGAGCGCGAGCAACCGTTCCCGCACTTCGACAAACTCGCACTCGTGCCGCGCGACTCGGCCGCCGCGCCGATCGGTGTTCCGAAGACCGCCGAAGAAATCGCCGCGGAGCGAGGACTCAACTCGGCGATAATTCAGCAGTGGCAGCAGTTCCTGAATCAGAGCCGCAACGACGAGAATTCCGTGCTCCACGCCTGGCACGCAGTTACCGCGCTCGAGCCAACATCCGGCAGCGCGGCTTTATTTGCGGACCTGCGCGCGGCGGCCGAGCGGGCACTCGCGGCGCGATTCCAGGAATTGTGCGATCAGGCCGATCGCGCGTGGCGAGACTTGAAAGCGAAGCCGGAAGGCAAGGATGCCAAAAACCTACCCGACCCCGCGCTCGAACCGCTGCGAAAGTTGCTCTACGATCCGAAAGGCCCCTTTGCGCTTCCGTCGAAGCCAGAATCATATTACGCGGCGGCGACCTCGGCCGAGTTTGCTCGGCTGCGCGATGAACTCGCGGCGCTCGAGAAGTCGTTCACGCCGCTGCCGGAGGCGATGGCGGCCGCCGAGGGTTCGCCGCAGAACCTCCGCGTTCATCTGCGCGGCAGTCACTTGACATTGGGCGACGAAGTGCCGCGACGATTTCCCAGCGTCCTCGCAGGCGAAGATCAGCCGGCGGTCGGCGACAAAGAGAGCGGCCGGCGGCAGCTCGCCGACTGGCTCGCCCGGCCCGACCACCCGCTGACGTCGCGCGTCATGGTCAATCGCATTTGGCGCTGGCACTTCGGCGAGGGCATCGTTCGATCCACCGACAACTTCGGCAAGCTCGGCGAACGACCGACGAATCCGCAACTGCTCGACTGGCTGGCGTGCCGATTCGTCGCGAACGGCTGGTCGATCAAATCGATGCACCGGCTCATGCTGCTCTCCGCCACGTACCAGATGAGCACGCGTTACGACGCTCGTGCGGCGTCCGCCGATCCGGAAAACCGTCTTCTCTGGCGCATGAATCGGCGGCGGCTCGATGCCGAAGAGGTGCGCGACGCGATTCTTGCTGTGAGCGGCCAGCTTGACCTGGCGATGGGCAACTCGCTGCTGGACTCCGGCAATCGCGCGTACGTGAAAGGCTACCCGAACTCGGTCTACGACAAGTACGAATTTCGACGCCGCTCCGTGTACCTGCCTGTGCTGCGCAGCATGCTGTACGACGTCTTTCAGGCCTTTGATTTTTGCGATCCGAGCACCGCGAACGGCGAGCGCGCCACGACGACGGTCGCGCCGCAAGCGTTGTTCATGCTGAACAGCAAGCTCGTCGCCGACGAAACGCGGCACTTGGCCAACGACGTGCTGGCCAACTCCGGCGTGGACGACCTCGGCCGCGTCCGAGTTCTCTACGAACGCGTCCTCGGCCGGCCCGCCTCCGACGCTGAGACGGCCCGGTCCGTGGACTTCGTGCGTCGCTACGAGTCCGCGCTCGACGGCGAAAAACTCACCGCTGGCGACCGTCGCGGCCGCGCGTGGCAGGCGCTCTGCCGAACGATCGTGGCGTCGAACGAGTTCATTTATGTAGAGTAGAGACAACCAGCGGTTTGGATGGACAAATTGTGCCGTTGGAATTTACGCTGCCCGACGAACTGATGAACGGTCTGACCGTTGACCGACGAATTGCCCTGTGGGTGAAGGTCTAAGACGCCTACGAGGACATCTTGATCACCGCCTTCAAAATGAAGGCAGCGCAGCGGGTGATTGGAAAGCGGAATACCGTCGTTGGTACGAAGCAGATCGTGAAGAGCACGATCGTGTGCTAATACACATGATGACGGAGTTTGATCGACGCTCGAAACTGAGCAAGCTAGGCGAGAATTCCGAGAGAATTTCCACCGATGGAGTGCAGTTGTAACCAGTTCACTTCTGTCGCCACGCGTCGCGACCTGCTGCGCGTGTCAGCGGGCGGATTCGGTTGGCTCGCGCTGGCGGACTTGCTGGGCCGAGCGGATTGCGTGGCTGCGGCCGTCGCGAACGATTCGAATCGAGTGACGAGCCCGCTCGCGCCGCGGCCGACGCTGTTTCCGCCCCGGGCCAAGCGGGTGATCTTCTTGTTCATGCACGGCGGCCCTTCGCAGGTCGATACGTTTGATTACAAGCCGCTTTTGGAACGCGACGACGGCAAGCCGTTGCCCTTCGCCAAGCCGCGCGTCGTGTCGAGCGAGACGGGGAATCTGCTGCGGTCGCCGTGGAAGTTTCGCCAGCACGGTCAGTCGGGCGCGTGGATCAGCGAGTTGTTCCCGCAGGTGGCGCGCTCTGCGGACGACTTGTGCTTCATTCGCTCGATTCATGGATCCAACTCGCGGCACGGCGGCGCGCTGCTCGAGTTGCACACGGGCAGCGACACGTTCGTGCGGCCGAGCGTGGGTTCGTGGATCACGTACGGGCTGGGCACGGAGAACCAGAACCTGCCGGGCTTCATCACGATTTGCCCAACCCTCACGCACGGCGGCGTGAACAATTGGAGTTCGTCGTTTCTGCCGGCGGTCTATCAAGGCACGCCGCTCGGCACGGCCAGCGTCGCGGCGGAGCAGGCGAAGATTCCGTTCATTGAAAGCCACGACGCGCCGCGCGGTCCAAATGCTCGCGAACTGCAGCGGCTGGAACTCGACCTGATTCAAGAAATGAATCGCGAGCGACTCGCGCTCGCCGGACCCGACGCGGCGCTCGAAGGACGCATCAACTCGTTCGAACTCGCGTTTCGCATGCAAACGGCCGCACCGGAATTGCAGGACATCGCCGGCGAAACGGACGAGACACTCAAGCTGTATGGCCTCGACGACGCGAAGACGAAAAACTTTGGCCGGCAGTGTTTGATGGCGCGCCGGTTCGCCGAACGAGGCGTGCGGTTCGTGCAAGTGACGCACAGCTACAAGTGGGATCAGCACGACAATCTCAAGGACGGCCACGCGTCGAACGCGATGGAAGTGGACAAACCGATTGCCGGCCTGCTGGCGGATTTGAAGCGCCGCGGGCTGCTTGCCGACACGCTTGTCGTGTGGGGCGGCGAGTTCGGCCGCACGCCGGTCGCGCAGGGCACGAACGGACGCGATCACAATCCGCACGGATTCACGATGTGGCTCGCCGGCGGCGGCGTCAAGCCGGGCCTGCAGTACGGCGCGACCGACGATTACGGCTACTACGCCGTCGAGAACAAGGTTCATTTTCACGACCTGCACGCCACGATTCTGCACCTGCTCGGCCTCGATCACACGCGGCTGACCTACCGTTTCGCCGGCCGCGAGTTCCGGTTGACCGACGTGAGCGGCAACGTGGTGCACGACGTCATCGCGTGATGGGCCGCCAACGTTGGCTGCATTCGCTCGCAGGAATTGTCAAAAGAATTTCATGAGACGTTGAGGACAACATGACCACGAACGACCTGGCACGATTGCTCGAAGTCTCGCGCAAACGGCTGACCGATTTGATCGACGCGATCGCAGCGCGGCCGGACGCCGCGACCGTGCTCGGCTGGCGCCCTGGCCCCGGCCGAGCGCACCTCGCGTGGCAGTTCATGCACGTCGGAGCCACCGACGATCGGCATCTGAACGTGCGCATGCGCGGCGGCCAGCCGGTGTCGCCCGAATTCGTTCAGCGCTTCGCCGGCGGCAGCACCGTGGACGACGACATCCCGTCGCTTGAAACGATTCGAGGTTACCTGGCCGATCGTCGCAACGACATGATCGCCCACCTGCGCAGCCTGAAGGACGCCGACCTGCCGACGAAACCGAACGTCGAGGCCCCGTGGGCGTACGAAGAGTGGTTCACCGTGCTCGCGATCCACGAGTCGCACCATCACGGCCAAGCCCATCTCACGTTGAACCTCTACCGCGCCGCGCACGACCCGTCGGCGCCCAAGGTCGGGCACTGACGCACTCGCGCACAAAAGCCCGGCGCGCAACCGAAGAGAATTCGCGGACCTCCCTCGCTACTAGCGCGTCGGCGGAAAAATAGAAAAAGTTTCAGCTACGTGCTTGACACGCGAACTTCGGCTTCGTACGATTTCGGTCACTTCAATTTCAGAATAGGTCCGGTCGCGATGCGACGGATCGCAATAGGCGTGAGTAATTGACAGACGTGTGGGGGAGGGATCGAATGGCGAGATCGAAAATCTGAGATCGCCCGAATCCAAACGGATTTGAATTCGACTCGACCTCTCGACCTCTCGACCTCTCGACCTCTCGACCTCTCGACCTCTCGACCTCTCGACCTCTCGACCTCTCGACATCGTGCGGTGAGTTACACATTTTTTGGAGGATAGATCGTGCAAAAGTCAATCGTCGCAGTTGTGTCGCTGGTTCTGGGTTCGATTTTGTTCTTTCCTGGTCAACTGTTCGGAACACCAACCATTTCGACCACGTGGTGCAACGGCGACCACAGCGGCGGAGGCGTGTGCTTGAAGGGGGAGCTCTACTACAAAGGAAGCGGTCAGAACCCAACGATTTATTCGGTCGAGTCCGAATTTCATCCGGGTGCACCCGGTTACGGTAGCTCGGGCGGTGCTCAGCTGCAGTGGGGCGGCGATTTGGACTTGGATGGTTGGAATTTCCATGCCGTCGACGCCTTTTACCAGAACTGTTCGGGCACGGGTACCAAAGTTCACGCCGCCGAGATCTACACGGACAACGCCAGTTGGTGGGAAGCGAGGGAATGATGCGATGCTTGAGCGTTTCCAGAATGTTTCGTCGCCCCGGCCTTAGCCTGTTGGAATTACTCGTCGTGCTGGCAGTCGTCGGTGTGCTGTTCGCGCTACTACTTCCAGCCATACAGGCAGCGCGAGAGGCTGCTCGGCGCGCGTCCTGTGCAAGCAAACTGCGGCAAATCGGCATCGCACTGCATGCCTATTCAGACAAACATGGGTGCTACCCGTTCAGTTCGCTGTCGTGGACGACCGGTGGACCGTGGGACACCCTCGTTTTCTTGCTGCCGTACGTCGAGCAGAGAGAACTCTACAACGCACTGAACTTGAGTCTCCCAGCCCAGGGCAAGGCCAACTCGACGATAACGTTCCGTTCACCGGGTGCGTATCTTTGCCCATCAGACGGGAAGCCCAATGTGAACGGATACGGGTTTGCAAATTATCAGAAGTCTCACGGGTCTGGCCTCTTTCCAGGCGGGCTAGACGCTGACGCAAAGCCAGCTTCGCCAAATGATGAGTTTGAAATGGACGGATTCTTTGGCAAGCCACCGATCAGTGAACGTGACGTCATTGACGGACTCAGTAACACATCCGCGATGTGCGAGATGGTGCATGGCGCCGAACTGATCTTGCGCGGAACTGGTTCGAGCGCCTTGGGAATTACGTTCGACTTCCACGTCTCGCCCACGACGCAGCGGCGCGTGATTGCCGCGTGCGAGAGAATTAGGTCGTCCTCGACTGTCAGTGAAAAACCGTCAGGCCAACGCTGGTTTGGACTACTGGGCTACACCCATTTGTTTACTCCTGGGATGCCGAGCTGCTTCGATGGTGGAATCGGAAATGTCTTTAGCCCACTTACCGCGAGCAGCCGGCACAGTGCAGGCGGTGTTAATTTACTCCTTTGCGACGGCCACGTACGGTTTGTTTCCAGGGACATTGATTCAAAGTTGTGGCAAGCGATCGGCAGCCGAAATGGTCGTGAGCCGATTGACGGTCAGTTTTAACGCCAATGTTTAGCGGTATTCGAACTTCCAGATGGCGGAACACTTGCCTATTAGTACGAGCACTGCATCCAAACCGCGTCAAGCGTGGCTACGCTTCAGCTTATCGACTCTCCTCGTGATCGTCGCGCTCTTCGCGCTGCTGTCCTGGCACTTGAGGCCAACACGCCAGCCGGTTTGGGAATACGAGGCGGTAGTAATGCCACCGACGTCCGGCAAGCTGCATGGTTACGGTGAAGAAGGTTGGGAACTAGTTGCAGTGATTCATTCCGGGGACTCTCCGCAAGCAATCTTCTACTTCAAGCGGCCTAAATGATTACTTGCGGGGAGCCGGGACGGTTTTGCGTCCGGGTCGCGAAGCGACGAGAGGGTTAAGGCCGTGGGCAAAAAGTGAGGTGCGGTGCAGGCTGCATCGCGACGATTTCGCGCCAAAGTGGGCGATTGCAGACTGCACGCGGGTGATTTGGGACGAAAGTGGCGGCGTGCAGTCTGCAATGGGATGAATTGGCGCCGTGGCGGCTCGGTGCAGACTGCAACGGGGCGGTTTGGCGCCAAAGCGGCCCGGTGCAGTCTGCATTGAGGCGATTTGGTGCCAAAGTGGCCCGGT
>Ga0247727_10000727_pt1 | contig 80838 bp, 67 predicted proteins | sample WisWelCaveWW1625_FD_202498 | JGI IMG/M metagenome (GOLD analysis project Ga0247727, IMG submission 202498) | Biofilm microbial communities from Wishing Well Cave, Virginia, United States - WW16-25 | ecosystem: Environmental > Aquatic > Deep subsurface > Groundwater > Cave microbial mat | place...
AACTCCTACCGGCTCAAGGAAAAACTGAAGGCTGGCCTGGTGCGCGCCGAAGAAACAACCGAATCATGAACCAGGTGGGGAAGATTCAATTTACACAACTGGGGAAATCTGGGCTGTCCTTGACACGCCGCCTTGCCGGCTTCCTTCAGCCGCCGCTGGTCCACCTTCAGCGTCTTGTCGATCTGGCGCGCGCCGAAGTCGCCGGTGCTCGCCTCGCCCTCGGGCACCGGCTCGATCAGGCCGATCTCCTCCATCTCGCCGAGCCATTCGTCGAGCATCGCGCGCGGGTACATCGCGAGCAGGCTGTCGGCGAGCCCGCCCTCGGCGTGGAAGTCCATCATCCACAGGATGCGGCGGTAGTCCGCGGGCACGGCGACGTCCTGGCCTTCCCACGCCGCGCGCCCCGCTTCGGTCAGCCGGTAGTTGCGCTCCGCCATCGCGACCCGAAGCGTATCCCACTTGAATCTTGCTGGCGTCCCCACGGGGATTCGAACCCCGGTTACCGCCGTGAAAGGGCGATGTCCTAGGCCTCTAGACGATGGGGACTGCGCGGTTTCCGCAAGGTCGGGCTGGTGGAGGTAACCGGGATCGAACCGGTGACCTCTTGCATGCCATGCAAGCGCTCTCCCAGCTGAGCTATACCCCCGACCAAGGGGCGAAATTATAGCCGATCGTCACTTGCAGGGACCGACCCGCTTGCCTGTCACTCGGGTGCGCAGCTCGAATTTCTGCCCCTGGACTTCGCCGGTCATGGTGGTCTCGCCTTCCATGGTGGCGCGGTCGAGGCGCGCGCTGCCGTTGCCGCGCATCTTGGACTGCGGGCACTCCATCTGCCACGTGTAGGTAATGGCCTGCTTGGGGCCCGGAATGATCTTGCAGTCGCCGCCGTGCTGGCCGGGATCCGCCATCCAGCGGTCCGGGTTCTCGGCCTCCTCCTTGCGGATGCAGCGCTTGAAGCCCGCGCGCTGCGGGGCGGGCAGGAGGCGCGAGGTGGTGACCGACATGAACTCCCATTCGCCAGGCTCGAGCTCGGCGCCGGCGCACGGCGCGCAGAGCAGCGCGAGCGCGCACGGAATGGTTCGCGTCAAGGTCACTTGGCTTCTAATCCGCTGGCGAGGCGCGCGAGCACGGTTTCCCGGCCGAGCAGCTCTAGCACGGCGTCGATCGACGGGGTTTGCGAGCGGCCGGTGACCATGTGGCGCAGCGGCATGGCGATCTGCGGCATCTTCAGGCCGCTCGACTTTACCACCTGCTTGATCGCGTCGTTGATTGCGCCGCGCTCCCACGGCACCGCTGCGAGCCGGGTTTTCAGCATGCGCAGCGCCTTGAGGGATTGTTCTTCGACATCCAGCGGCGATGCGTTCAACGAAGAACCGTAGAACAGCATCGCCTCGTCGGCGAGCTGCGGCACGGTATTCGCCCGCTCCTTCAGCAGGCGCACCACCTTCTCGAGCGGCGGCCCGCCGGGCTGCGCGCCGCGCCGGCGCAGCTCGGGCTCGAGCAGCGCCGCGAGCCGCGCGTCGTCGGCGCCCTTCAGGTACTGCTGGTTCAGCCACGCGAGCTTCTCCGGGTTGAACTGGGCGGCGGAGCGCGAGACGTGGCCGAGGTCGAACCACTTCACCAGGTCGTCCTTGGAAAAAATCTCGTCGTCGCCGTGCGACCAGCCCAGCCGCGCGAGGTAGTTCAGCAGCGCCTCGGGTAGGTATCCCTCGTCGCGGTACTGCAGGACGCTCACCGCGCCGTGGCGCTTCGACAGGCGCTCGCCGTCGGCGCCGAGGATCATCGGGACGTGGGCGAAGAATGGCAGCCGTTTACCTAATGAACTAAAAATATGAATCTGCCGGGGCGTGTTATTGACATGATCGTCACCGCGGATCACGTGGGTGATGTCCATGTCGAGGTCGTCGACCACGACGCCGAAGTTGTAGGTCGGTACGCCGTCGGCGCGCAGCAGCACGAGGTCGTCGAGCTCGGCGTTGGGGAACGCGATCGGCCCCTTCACCAGGTCGGTCCAGCCGACCTCGCCCTCCTCCGGCGTGCGGAAGCGCACCACGGGCTTCACGTCCCGGGGTTTCTCAAGACCGAGTTTGCGCGCATTCTCCGGGCGCCAGCGGCCGTCGTAGCGGGGTTTTTCGCCTTTTTGAATTTGTTGTTTTCGAAGAGCTTCCAGTTCTTCTTTCGTCATCCAGCACCGGTAGGCGTGCCCCGCGGCGATCAGCTGCTCCGCCACTTCGTTGTAGCGGGCGAGGCGCTGCATCTGGAACACCGGCCCCTCGTCCCAGTCGATGCCGAGCCACTTCAGGCCCTTGAGGATCGCGTCCACCGACTCGCGCGTCGAGCGCTCGAGGTCGGTGTCCTCGATGCGCAGGATGAACGCGCCGCCCTGGCGCCGCGCGTACGCCCAGGAGAACAGCGCGGTGCGCGCGCCGCCGATGTGCAGGTAGCCGGTGGGGCTCGGCGCGAAGCGGGTCCGCGTTTTCAAATCTTCAGGTGCGCCCTAGTCAGTGCCACCTTCTACCGCGAAGCGCTGCGCGCGCCAGCGCAGCATCCCGCCCGAGAGGTTCGCCACCTTCTCGAAGCCGGCCTTGCCGAGCAGCACCGTGGCCTGCGCCGAGCGCGCGCCGGAGCGGCAGATGGTGACCACGGGTTTTGTCCTGGAAAGACTCTCCGTTTTCCCCACCAGGGTTCCGAGGGGAATCAACTTCGCCCCCGGTACGTGGCCGAGCGGGCCGTCGAACTCGTCGGGCTCGCGCACGTCCACGATCTGCACGTCGCGCAGGTGCTCTTCCAGCCAGTGCGGCTGCACTTCCCAGATCCCGGCGAAGGTGTAGGTGAGCGGCGCCCAGTCGGGATCGAGGTTGCTGACTTTTCCGGGTTTGCCGCATTTCAGGTTGGCGGGCACCGCCGCGTCCATCTGCTTGGGGTGCGGCAGCCCGAGGTTCGTCATGTAGCCGACGAAATCACCCTCGCCGATCGACTCGGCGAGGCGCGGGTTGTAGAGCTTCTCCTCGCCCACGCTGGTCACGGTGAGCCCGCGGTAGTCGTGCCCCGGGTACACCAGGCAGCGCTCGGGCAGCGAGAAGATCTGCTCGCGCACGCTGCGGTACAGCGTGTGCGCGTCGCCCTGCTGGAAGTCGGTGCGCCCGCAGCCGCGGATGAGCAGCGCATCGCCGGTGAACGCCATCGAGCGGTCGTCGAGCACGTAGGTCATGCAGCCGTTGGTGTGTCCGGGAGTGGCGCGGGCTTGCAGGTGTCTTTTCCCAAAATGGATTTCATCCTGCGGTTCGAGATACTTATCGGCCCCGTCGGCTCCTCCTGCGCGAGAAAGCGCGATGCGGCTGCCGAGCTTGTCGCGCAGCAGCCACGCCCCGGTGACGTGGTCGGCGTGCACGTGGGTCTCGACGGTCCAGGCGAGCTTCAGCCCGAGCTCGTCGACGAGCGCGGCGTCGCGCCGCGCCTGCTCGAACACCGGGTCGATCAGCAGCGCCTCGCGCGACGCGGCGTCCGCGAGAAGATACGTGTATGTTGACGACTGCGGATCGAAGAGCTGGCGGAATATCATCCCGGTATGGATAACTTTACTCCTGTCTCCGCTCTCGCAGGCGGCGTGCTGATCGGCACGGCTGCGGTCTGGCTGCTGGCAGCGAACGGCCGCATCGCCGGCGTCAGCGGCATCCTGCACGGCTTGGTAGGACCCATGAGCGCCTCGCCGCCGGCAGACTGGTGGTGGCGGGCGGCGTTCATCGCCGGGCTGATCGCGGCAGGCTTCGCCTGGCATGCATTCGCCGGTGCTGCTCCAGGGGAAAACGCCGGCCTCGCGTGGGCAGCCGTGGCCGGGGCGCTGGTGGGCCTGGGCACGCGCCTGGGCGGCGGCTGCACCAGCGGCCACGGCGTCTGCGGGCTCGCGCGCCTGTCGCTGCGCTCGCTGGTCGCCGTGGTGGCGTTCATGGCGGCGGGCATGGCCGCCACCTTCGTTATGCGCCACGTGCTGGGGGCGTCGTCGTGATGCTCGCCTCGGTGTTCGGCGCCGGCCTGCTGTTCGGCATTGGCCTGTGGCTCTCGGGCATGGCCAATCCGCGCAAGGTGCTCGACTTCCTCGACATCACGGGCAACTGGGACCCGAGCCTGCTCCTCGTGATGGGCGGCGCGGTGGCGGTGACCGCCATCGCTTTTCGACCTTTGCTGAAAATAAAACCCATCGACTTCAAAACCAGCATCGATGCTCCGCTGGTCATCGGCGCGGCCATTTTCGGCATCGGCTGGGGGATCGGCGGCTACTGCCCGGGGCCTGCGCTCACCGCGCTTTCCAACCTCAGCGCCGACGTTTTTGTCTTCGTCGCCGCGATGGTCGCCGGGGGGCTTTTTGCTAGAATCTTTTCTCCCGCCGCACCGGGTGCTTAGCTCAGCGGTAGAGCACTTCCTTCACACGGAAGGGGCCACAGGTTCGATCCCTGTAGCACCCACCAATTTCCAGTTCAACTCAAGGCGCTTGCTAGGTGGGCAGGCGCTGCGGGTCGTTCCACTGCGGCAGGCAATGGTGTCGCCATGACTGCGGTGTCCCTGACCGACATCCGCGCCGCCGCCGGGCGCATCGCCGGCGCGGTCGAGCACACGCCGTGCCTGCACAGCCGCACGCTGTCGAAGCTGACCGGCGCGGAAATATTCCTCAAGTTCGAGAACCTGCAGTTCACCGCCTCGTTCAAGGAGCGCGGCGCGCTGAATAAGCTGCTGTCGCTCGGCGCGGCCGACCGCAAGCGCGGCGTGATCGCGATGAGCGCGGGCAACCATGCCCAGGCGGTGGCCTACCACGCGGCGCGCCTCGGCATCCCGGCGCTGATCGTGATGCCGAAGGGCTCGCCCAACACCAAGATCCGCAACACCCGGATCCACGGCGCCACCGTGGTGCTCGAAGGCGAGAACCTGGTCGAAGCCTCCAGCCACGCGCAGATGCTGGCGGCGCGCGAAAACCTGGTGTTCGTGCACCCGTACGAGGATGCGCTGATCATCGCCGGCCAGGGCACGGTCGCGCTCGAGATGCTCGAGGCCGTGCCCGACCTCGACATCCTCGTCGTGCCGGTGGGCGGCGGCGGGCTGATCTCGGGCATGGCCATCGCAGCGCGGGCGCTGCGCCCCGGCATCCGCATCTACGGCGCGGAATCGGAGAACTACCCCTCGATGCAGCAGCGGCTGAACGGCCGGCCGGTCGAGTGCGGCGGCGACACCATCGCCGAGGGCATCGCGGTGAAGGATGTCGGCGAAACCGCGCTTTCGCTGATCAAGGAACTGGTGTCGGAAGTCCTCGTGGTGCGGGAAGAAACCATCGAGCGCGCGGTGATGGCGCTGATCGAGATCGAGAAGACCGTGGCCGAGGGCGCGGGCGCGGCGGCGCTCGCCGCCCTGCTCGAGAGCCCGGAGCGCTTCGCCGGCAAGCGCGTCGGCCTGCCGGTCTCGGGCGGCAACATCGACAGCCGCGTGCTCGCCTCGGTGCTGATGCGCGGCCTGGCGCGCGACGCGCGCCTGGTGCGCCTGCGCGTCACCATGCCCGACGTCTCGGGCAGCCTGGCCCGGGTCGCCGCGCTGATCGCCGAGGCCGGCGGCAACATCGTCGAGGTGCAGCACCAGCGCGTGTTCAGCGCCACCTCGGTCAAGTCGCCCGAGGTCGAGTTCCTGGTCGAGACGCGCGACCGCGAGCACACCGATGCGCTGGTGCGCTCGCTGCAGGCGAAGGGAATCAGCCTTACTTTGGCTTGATGCCGAGCGCCTTGGCGAGGGCGGCGAGGTGCCCGGCCTGCTCGTCGATCGCGGCGGCGAGCTCCGCCGGCGTACCGGGGGCGACGATCTGGCCGGTCTGGGTCATGCGCTCGACGATCACCGGATCGGACAGCTCGGCCCTCACGTCGGCGGCGATGCGCTCGCGCACCGCGTCCGGCAGGCCGCTCGAGCGCGCGGCGATCAGCCCGACCAGGCCGTCAAAGTTGAGCCCCGGGAAGCCCTCCTCCGCCACCGTCGGGAAATCCAGTCCCGGGACGCGCCCGCGGTTCTGGATCGCGAGCACCTTGACCCTCCCGGCCTGCGCCTGCGAGCGCACAATCGCGTAGGCCGCGGCGTAGAAGTGCAGGCGCCCCTCGACCAGGTCGGTGAGCCCGGCCACCGGGTTCTTGTAGGAGATCTTCACCGCGTCGAGGCCGGCGCCCTTGAGGTAGCCGGCGATGACGAGGTCGGTGACACCGGTGATGGTCGCCCAGTTCATCTTGCCCGGCTGCGCGCGCACCATTGCCATCAGCTCCTTCAGCGAGTTCACGCCGAGCGAGGCCGGCACCGCGATGACCACCACGGTGCTCGAGACGCGCGCCACCGGCTGCAACTCGCGCGGGTCGTAAGGGATGCTTTCGAGCTGGTAAGGATGCCCGACGAAGGACGACGACGGGCCGTAAAGCAGCGTGTGGTCGTCGCGCGCCGAGATAACGGCGTTGATGGCGATCACGCCTTCGCCGCCCGGCCGGTTCTCGAACACCACCGGCTGGCCCCAGCGCTTGCTGAGCCGGTCGGCGAGCAGGCGCCCGGTGATGTCGGCGCCCGAGCCCGGCCCGAGCGGGCAAACGAACTTCACCGCGCGCGTCGGCCAGGCCTGCGCCTGCGCGGCGAGCGGCAGCGCCAGCGGGAGCAATGCGGCGAGAACCGCGATCAGCAGTCTTTTCATGTCCGGCCTCCTCCTTATTTATTGTAGACGGAGATCTCGACCAGGTTGAGGTCGGGATCGCGCACGTATACCGAGCGCATCGGCCCGAGGGTGCCGGTCTTCGCCACCGGGCCTTCGAGGATCCCGATCTTGGCGTTGTTGAGCCGCTCGACGACTTTCTCCAGGGGAATGCTTGAAATGAAGCACAGGTCGAGCGTGCCGGGGGCGGCGACGTGCGCGCGCGGGGACGATGTGGTCGATGTGATCGATCATATGATTTGTTTTTTCCTGAGATCGGCGACTTCCGCGGCGGAAAAACCGACGCCCCGCAGAACCTCCTCCGTATGCTCGCCGAGCTTCGGCGCGCTGGAGCGGATCGCGCCGGGCGTGGCCGAGAGCTTGGGCACGATGCCCGGAACCCTGAGCGGCGCGCCGTCGCCGGCGACGATGCTCTGGATCATGCCGCGCGCGGCGTAGTGCGGGTCGGCGGCGATGTCGGCCGCGCTGTAGATGCGCCCTGCAGGGACCTCGGCTTTCTCCATGATGTTTAGGATTTCGGGTAGATCCCTTTTCCTCGTCCAGTCCGCTATTGCCGCGTCGATGCGCTCCATCTGGGCGGCGCGGCCGTCGTTGCGCGCGAGCGCCGGGTCGTCGCGCAGGTCGGTGCGCCCGATGGCGCTCATCAGCCGGTGGTACAGGCTGTCGGCGTTGCCGGCGATCAGCACGTAGGAGCCGTCGCGGCAGGGATAGAGGTTCGAAGGCGCGATCCCGGGGAGCGTGCTGCCGGTGCGCTCGCGCACGTAGCCGTCGGCGTCGTACTCGGGCAGCAGGCTCTCCATGCAGTTGAACATCGACTCGTAGAGCGCGACGTCCACGACCTGGCCTTTCCCGGTTTGCGAAACTTCTCGAAGAGCCATGAGGGCCCCGATCGCTCCATGTAGCGAGGCGATGGTGTCGCCGATCGACAGGTTCGGCCTTGCCGGCGGGCGGTCCGGGAACCCGGTGACGTAGCGGAATCCCGCCATGCCTTCGGCGATCGCGGCGAAGCCCGGGCGCTCGCGGTAGGGCCCGGTCTGCCCGTAGCCCGAAATGCGCACCAGCACCAGCTTCGGGTTCTCGCGCGAGAGAACCTCCCAGCCGAGGTTCCACTTCTCGAGCGCGCCGGGCCGGAAGTTCTCGACCACGATGTGCGACGCGCGCGCCAGGCGGCGCACGATCTCCTGGCCCTCGGGCCGGCGCAGGTCGCAGGTCAGCGACTTCTTGTTGCGCGACTGCACCTGCCACCAGAGCGAGGTGCCGTTGCGCATGCGGCGCCACTTGCGCAGCGGGTCGCCTTCGCCCGGCGGCTCGACCTTGATCACCTCGGCGCCGAAGTCGGCGAGCGTCTTGCCGCAGAACGGCCCGGCGACCAGCTGGCCGAGCTCGAGGACCCGGACCCCCGCCAGCGGCCCGCTCATTTTTTCTTGAGAAGCCGCAGCGGGTTGTATTCCAGCACCACCTCGCCGCGCTGGTTCACCACCTTGTTCGCGAAGCGCACCAGCCCGCGCTCGCCCTGGGAGGCGGGGCGCCGCTCGATCACCTCGCATTCGACGTGGATCGTGTCGCCGACCACGGTCGGCGCCTTGACGTCGAGGGTGGCGTTGAGGAAGGCGAGCCCGGTGTCCTGCATCGTCGGCAGCAGCAGGCCCTCGGCGAAGGAATACACCAGCGCGCCCGGCACCAGGCGCTTCTTGCCATCTTCCTCGACGGCAAAAAGCTCCTCGGTGAGCCACGCAAGATTGATGAACGCCGCTAGGTCGGCCTCCCGGATGGTGCGCCGGTGAGTGCGGAAGCGCATGCCGGGCTTCAGGTCCTCGAAGCAGAAGCCCCGGCCGACGATTTGCATGTGGCATTCTAGCGAACCATGACCGATTCCCTGGGCCATCGCGGGAAGTTCGCGGTGCTCGCGCCGTCGACCAACACCTCGGTGCAGCCCGAGTTCGATGCGATGCGGCCGCGGGGCGTCACCAACCACCATTCGCGCCTGATCATCCCCGACATGCGCGTCACCGGCGACCGCTCGTTCATGGTGATGATGGACGCGATCCGCGGCGCGCTGTTCCCCGCGCTCGAGGCGGCGCTCACCTGCGATCCTGACTATGTGGTACTGGGAATGTCCGCAGAAACTTTCTGGGACGGTTTGCAGGGGTCGAAAGTCCTGAAAAGAAAGTTACTCCGTACTGCAAAGCGCGGTGTCGCCATGGGGTCCGACTCGTGCCGCGCCGCGCTGCGCGCCTACGGCCGCGGCGTGCGCCGGCTCGGCGTGATCACGCCCTACATGCCGGTAGGCGACCGCCAGGTGCGGCGCTTCTTCACCGAGTGCGGCTATGAAGTCGTGAACCTGCTGGGGCTCAAGTGCAGGAGCCCGACGCTAATCGCGCACGAGTCGAAGGAGACGCTGCGCGACGCGATCCTGCGCGTGAACCGTGGCAGAGTGGACGCGGTGGTGCAGGTCGGGACCAACCTCGCCATGGCCGAGGTGGCGGCGAGCGCCGAGTTCTGGCTCGGCAAGCCGGTGATCGCGATCAACACCGCCACCTACTGGTACGCGCTGCGCGACTACGGCATCAAGGACCGGATCGCCGGCTGGGGCTCGCTCCTGGAAGAGCACTGAGTCACCCGATGAATCCTATGCCGCGCGCCATCAGCGCGGCGAACAGCAGGATCAACACCACTCCGAGCAGCTCGAGGTGAATGAGCTTGCGCACGATGCGCGCCTCTTGAGGGTCGACAGCCGCGCCCTTTCTCCAGGAAAGGAACTTGAGGGTCGGGTAGATCGAAGCCGCGGCGACCATCGCGAACAGGGCGAGCTTGGCGAGAAAGGCGCCGTTGTGGAAGTAATAGGCCGCGCCCTTCTCGAAGTAGAACACGCGCAACAGCCCCACCACCAGGACCGTGACCGCGGACAGGCCGACCACCGCGTCGGTGAGCGCAAGCCTGCGCGCCTGCGGCGGCGCGATCTCGCCTCTTAAGAGGACCAGCTCCGCCGCGAGCGCCGCCACCAGCGTGAACGCGGCGACGTGGTGCAGGAAAGCGAACAGCACGCTCACTTGCGGTTCTCCTTCCGGATGACCAGCTTCAGCCCCGACCAGGTCTCGTCGACCGCGCACACCTTGATGTCCACCAGGCCCATCGGCAGCGCGACCTCGCGGATCGTGTCCTCGGTGATGTCAGTCGGAACTTTCGAGGCCTTCTTCGGCCACGATACCCAGACCGCGGCATCCGGCCTCATTTTCGCAAGCGCGCTACGCAGTATTTGATTCAACTTCCCGCGTTCGACTTCAAACACGTGCGCGAGGTCCGTTTCCTTGCTCAGCGTCCGCGCGAAGCGCACACCGCTCGGCAAGGGCGCCAAGAGTGCACGATAGCCTTCGGGAGCGCCCGCTACGAAGAGCGTGGCGCCGGGCTTGATGCCCAATTTCTTGGCCAACGGCGTCCCTGAATAGCCTGTCATGGCTTATGGATCAAGGCATTACAGTTCTGAGATCACAAATTGTGATCTCAAAGCGCCACTAATATGACTTCGGTAATCCGAGCACGCGCTCGGCGATGAAGCACAGGATCAGCTCGCGGCTCACCGGCGCGATGCGGCCGACGAAGGATTCGCGCAGGTAGCGCTCGACGTGGTACTCGGCGGCGTAGCCGAAGCCGCCGAAGGTCATCACCGCCTGCTGGCAGGCGTCGAAGCAGGCTTCGCCGGCGAGGTACTTTGCGGCGTTCGCCTCGGCGCCGCAGGACTTGCCCTTGTCGTAGAGCGACGCGGCCTTGAACGCCATCAGGTTCGCCGCCTCGAGCGCCATCCAGTTGGCCGCGAGCGGGTGCTGGATCGACTGGTTCTGGCCGATCGGGCGGTCGAAGACGATGCGCTCCTTCGCGTATTTCGCCGCGCGCGTCACCGCGCAGCGCCCGAGGCCGACCAGCTCGGCGGCGATCAGGATGCGCTCCGGGTTCATGCCGTGCAGGATGTACTCGAAGCCCTTGCCCTCCTCGCCGATGCGGTCGGCTTCGGGGACCGGCAGCGCGTCAAAAAACATCTGGTTCGAGTCGACCGCGTGGCGGCCCATCTTGTCGATCTCGCGCACCTCGACGTGCTTGCGGTCGAGGTCGGCGTAGAAGAGCGTGAGGCCGGCATCGGCGCGCGCCAGCAGCAGGACCTTTTGCGCCACCTGCGCCGTGGAAATCCAGACCTTCTGCCCGGACACCAGGTACGAGCTTCCCCGCTTAACGGCTTTCATCTTCAGGTTGCGGGTATCCAGCCCGGTGTTCGGCTCGGTCACCGCGAAGCAGGCGCGCTCCTTGCCGGCGATCAGGGGAGGAAGCCAGCGCTCCTTCTGCTCCTCGCTTCCGTAGATGACGACCGGATTGAGGCCGAAGATGTTCATGTGGACCGCCGAGGCGCCGGAGAACCCGGCGCCCGACTCGGCGATCGCCTGCATCATCACCGCCGCCTCGGCGATGCCGAGCCCCGAGCCGCCGAACTCCTCGGGCATCGCGATCCCGAGCCAGCCGTCGCGCGCGAACGCCTGGTGGAAGTCCGCGGGAAAGCCGCCTTTGCGGTCGCGCTCGAGCCAGTAGTCGTCGCCGAACTGCGTGCAGAGTTTGGCGATCGCCTCGCGGATGCGCTCCTGCTCCGGCGTGAAGGAGAAGTCCATCAGGCGATCACGATGGCCTTGCTGCGCACCAGCTCGGCGATGTCCGAGTCCGCGAAACCCAGCTCGACCAGGATCTCGCGCGAGTGCTCGCCGAGCTTCGGCGTGCCGGCGCGGATGCGCGCGCCGCGCGCGCCGTTGGCCCACACCGGGAACTTGGCGTAGCCGCGCTCCAGCGCGCCTCGTGCCTCGAGCTGCGCGTTGCGCGCGGCCTCGCCGGGCGTCACGCACAGGTCGACCGGCACGTCGTTTTCCTCGAGGATGCGAATCCAGTCGGCGGCAGGCCGCGTCTTCATCACTTCGGCAAGTTTCGCTGAAAGCGCATCGCCGTTGCGGCGGCGCGCGGCGTCGTCGGCGAACTCGGGCCGGTCCAGCTCCGGCACCAGGCCGACGAAGCTGTTCCAGAAGTGCTCCTCCAGGATGCCGAGGGTCAGGCGCTTGCCGTCGGCAGTCTCGAACACGTCGTTGACCGGGAAGATGTGCGCGCGCGGGTCGGCCGCGGGGTCCAGCCCGTGGCGCATCGCGGCCCAGAAGAACGCCGCCTCGAACAAGGAGAGATCCAGACATGCGCCTTTGCCGGTTCTCTCCATTTCAAGCAACGAAGAAAGAATCGCAATCGCGGCAAACGTTCCGCCGCCCATGTCGGCGACCGGCAGCGACGAGCGCACCGGCGCCTTCAGCCACTGGCCGGTGAACGCCAGGCCGCCGGCGGCGGCGACATAGTTGACGTCGTGCCCGGGCCGCTCGCGCCACGGCCCGGTCTGGCCGTAGCCCGAGATCGAGCAGTACACCAGCTTCGGGTTGTGCCTCTTCAGCGTTTCGTAATCGATGCTCAGGCGCTTCGCGACGCCGGGGCGAAAGCCTTCCAGCACCACCTGCGCGTTGCCGACGAGCTTTTCGACCACGGTCCTCGAGGCGGGAATCTTCAGGTCGAGCGCGATGCTGCGCTTGTTGCGGTTCTCGGTGTCGAACTGCACCGGGACGTAGGCGCGGCCCGGGTCTCCCTTCGTCGGCTCGACCTTGATCACCTCGGCGCCGAGGTCGGCGAGGATCGCCGAGGCGAACGGCCCCGGCACGAACATCGAGAAGTCGACCACCCGGATGCCGGAGAGCGGCAGCCAATCGGCCATCAGGCCTTGCCGATCAAGAGATCAGGGACAGACCACGATTTCCCGGGGATGCGGGAAAAAACGTGGTCTGTCCCTGTTTTCGGGCCCTGCATCCGCCTTCAAGCAGCCTCAACGGCCTCTTTCAGAACAGATTTTTTTCTTACCAACAGCAAATATGCAGTGGGGATCACGAACAGCGTGAACAGGGTGCCCACCAGCAGGCCGCCGACGATCACCCAGCCGATCGCCTGGCGCGCCTCGGCGCCGGCGCCGGCCGCCAGCGCGAGCGGCAGCGCGCCGAGCACCATCGCGCCGGTGGTCATCAGGATCGGGCGCAGGCGCAGCGTGGCCGCCTCGACCACCGCTTCCAGCGGCTGCATGCCGCGGTCGCGCAGCTGGTTGGCGAACTCCACGATCAGGATGCCGTGCTTGGTGATCAGGCCGATGAGCATCACCAGCCCGACCTTGGAGTACACGTTGAGCGTGCCGCCGGTGAGGAGAATCGCCAGCAGCGCGCCCAGGCCGGCGAGCGGCACGGTGAGCATGATCACCAGCGGCGAGACGAAGCTCTCGAACTGCGCCGACAGCATCAGGTAGATGAACAGCGCCGCGAACAGGATTACGAACGCGAGGCCTGCGCCCGACTCGCGGAATTCGCGCGATACGCCGTCGAGGTCGGTGCGGGCGCTTGCCGGAAGGACTTCCCTCGAAGCCCCGTCGAGGAAATCGAGCGCCTCGCCTAGCGTCGCGCCCGGCGCCACGTTGCCGGTGATGATGGCGGCGCGCGAGCGGTTGAAGTGGTTGAGCTCCTTCGCCGCCACGGTCTCGCGCACGCGCACCAGGTTGGAGAGCTGCACCAGGCTGCCGTCGCGCGCGCGCACGTAGATCGAGGTCAAGTCGGCGGGCGTGTTGCGGTCTTTCGCCTCGAGCTGCACCACCACGTCGTACTGCTTGCCTTCGCGCTTGAAGCGCGTCACCTGGCGGCCGCCGAGCAGGGTCTCGAGCGTGCGCCCGATCACCTCGACGTCGATGCCGAGCGCCGCCGCCTTCTCGCGGTCGATGTCGACCGAGAGCTGGGGCTTGTTCAGCTTGAGGTCGGAGTCGGCGTTGACGATGGATCTTGATTCTCTTGTCCTTTGCAGGATTTTATCTACCGCAGTGTCGAGCTCTTCGTAGGAGTTGCCCTGCACCACGAATTGCACCTGCGGCGTGCGGAACCCCTGCCCGAGCGAGTTCGGGTTCACCGGGAAGGCGAGCACCCCCGGCAGCGCGGCGGCCATCTTCGGCGCCACGGCGGCGGTGATCTGCTGCGTCTTGCGGTCGCGCTCCTCCCACGGCGCGAGCTGGGTGAAGGTGATGCCGAAATTGACCGGGTTGGGCCGCTCGAGGCCCGGCGCTACGACCGCGAACATGCTCTTGATCTCGGGCACCTCGCCGTACATGCGCTCGACCGCGCGCACGTAGCCGTCGGTGTACTCCATCGACGCGCCCTCGGGCGCCATGATCAGCGTGAGGAAGTAGCCGCGGTCCTCGAGCGGCGACAGCTCCTGCCGCAGCTTCTGATAGGTCAGGACCGTGCCGGCGATGACCAGCGCGAACGCCGCTGCCGGAATGAAAGGCTTGCGCAGGGTAAAGCCGGCTGCAGCGCGATACCCCCGCGTCATGGCGGCGAAGAAACGCTCCATGGCGAGGTACAGCCCGCCGTGCTTCTCATGCCCCTTCAGGATCTTCGAGCACATCATGGGCGTGAGCGTGAGCGCGACGAAGCCCGACACCGCGACCGCCGCGGCCACGGTGAGCGCGAACTCGGCGAACAGCTTGCCGGTGTTGCCCGGCACGAAGGCGACCGGGGCGAACACCGCGGTCAGCGTGAGCGACATGGCGACCACCGCGAACGCGATCTCGCGCGAGCCGTCGGCCGCGGCCTGCGCCGGGGTCTTGCCCATCTCCACGTGGCGGTGGCAGTTCTCGAGCACCACGATGGCGTCGTCGACCACCAGGCCGATGGCGAGCACCACGCCGAGCAGCGTCAGCACGTTGATGGTGAAGCCGAGCAGGTAAAGGAAGAAGCACGCGCCGACCAGCGACACCGGGATGGTGACGAACGGGATCAGGGTCGAGCGCAGCGAGCGCAGGAACACGAAGATCACCGCCATCACCAGCAGCACCGCCTCGCCCATGGCGCGGTACACCGACTCGATCGAGCGTTCGATGAACAGCGATGAGTCGAACGCCACCTGCAGCTGCATGCCCTCGGGCAGCGTCGGCTGGATTTTCGCCATCTCCTGCTTCACCGCCTGCGCCACCGACAGCGTGTTGGCGGTGGACTGCTTGACCACGCCCATGCCCATGCCCGGCCGGCCGTTGCGGCGCACGACGCTCCTCTCGTCGAGCGCGCCGAGGCGCGCGCTCCCCACGTCGCGCAGCCTGACCGGGTAGCCGCGGTTCTCGAGGATGATCATGCTGTTGAACTGCTCGGCGGTGCGCAGGTCGGCTTCCGCGAGCACCGTGAACTCGCGCCGCGCCGACTCGATGCGCCCGGCGGGGATCTCGACGTTCTGGCGCCTGAGCGCGTTCTCCACGTCCTGCGGCGTGAGCGAGTACGCGGCGAGGCGCTCGCGGTCGAGCCAGACGCGCATCGCGTAGCGCCGCCCGCCGCCGATGATCACCGAGGCGACGCCGGGCAGGGTCTTCAGGCGGTCGGCGATGTGGCGGTCGGCGTAGTCCGAGATCTCGAGCGAGGAATGCTTGTCGCTGGACAGGCCCAGCCAGATGATCGCCTGCGCGTCGGCCTCGATCTTCGACACCACCGAGTCGTCGGCGGCCTCGGGGAGCAGCGCGCGCACGCGCGCCACGCGGTCGCGCACGTCGTTCGCCGCCGAGTCGACGTTGCGCTCGGGCACGAACTCGACGGTGATCTGGCTCACCTCCTCGCGCGACACCGACTTCACCGTGCGCACGCCCTCGATGCCGGCGATCGAGTCCTCGAGCGGCTGGGTGATCTGCGACTCCGTGACCTGCGGGCTCGCCCCCTTGTACACGGTGCGCACCGAGACGATCGGGGTGTCGATCTTCGGGTATTCGCGCACCGACAGGCGCGAGAACGAGATCGCGCCGAGCAGCACGATCATCAGGCTCATCACGGTGGCGAGCACCGGACGGCGGATGCAGAGCTCGGGCAGCCGCACGCTAGCCGCCCTTCTTGCCCGGGATCTCCGCCGCCGGCTTGGCGCTCGGGATGATCGAGACCTGCATCCCCGGGGCGAGGCGCTGCGTGCCCTCGGTGACCACCACGTCGCCCGCGGCGAGGCCTTTCACGATCTCGACCTCGCCGACCTTGCGCGTGCCGGTCTGCACCAGCACCAGCTCCGCTTTTCCGTCCACGATGCGGAACACGGTGCTGTCCTGGCCGCGCGGCACGATCGCCTCCTCCGGTATCCAGACTGCGTGCTCGCGCACGCCGAGCGTGAGCTGCACGCGCGCGAACATCCCCGGGCGCAGCCTGAGCTCCGGGTTGGCGACGCGCGCGCGCGCGAGCACGGTGCGCGTCTGCTCGTCGACCGCGGGCTCGATGGCGTAGATCTTTCCCGGGAAGCTCGCCTGCGGGAAGGCGTCGACGGCGACGCTCACCGCGAGCCCGGGCCTGAGCTGGGCGAGGAAGGTCTCGGGCACGCGGAAATCGAGCTTGAGCTGGTCGATCTTCTCCAGCCGCGCGATGTCGGTGCCGGGGGCGAGGTACGCGCCCTCGCTCACCTGGCGCAGCCCGGCGACGCCGGAGAACGGCGCGCGGATCTGCGTCTTGGCGAGCCGCGCCTCGTCCTCGCGCTGCTTGGCGAGCGAGCGCGCGTAGTTCGAGCGCGCCTCGTCGAGCGCCTGCTCGCTCGAGAAACGCTTCTTGAAGAGGTCCTCGGCGCGCTCCAGGCGCTGCTGGTCGAGCTTCGCCTGCGCGGTCGAGGAGGCGAGCACGGCGCGCGGCTCGGACGCGTCGAGCGTCGCGAGCAGCGCGCCTTTCTGCACGCGGGCGCCTTCGTCGAACAGGATGCGGTCGAGGCGGCCAGCGATTTCGGGGCGGATGCTGATCGCCTCGTCGGCGCGCAGGCTGCCGATGGCGCCGGCCTCGAGCACCGCGCGCGCGAGCTTGGCCGGGACTGCTTTGACAGGGAGCGCCGCTTGCGGCTTGGCCGGAAGGGCGGGTGCGGGCTTCTGTTGTCCGAGAGCCCAAAAGCTCAGAAAAAAGAGCGAAAGAACGGCGGCGCGACGCACGCCGCATTCTACTCTCAGGCGAGGCCCGCCCTGGCGCGCTTGGCCTTGAGACGATCGAAGGTCTTCGCGGTCTCGACCACGAAGCGTATGTGCTTCCCGCGCCCGACCTCCTCGACCGGGTCCTTCACCGAGAAACCGAACACCACCTTGCGGCGATCCACCTCTTCGACCCGCGCCTCGATCGTCACCTTCAGCCCCATGGGCGTGGCGGCGAGGTGATCGATCGAAACGTGCGCGCCGACCGAGTCCTCGCCGGGGTCGAGGTGCGCGAGCAGGAAGTCGCGGCAGGCGTACTCGACGTCGCTCACCATGCGCGGGGTGGCGTACACCATGCCTTCCTTGCCCATGAAGCCGATGCAGCGCTCTTCGTCGACCGTGAGGGTCTTCGAAAAAGACAGATCCTTTTTCAGCGTGGGCTTCACGGCAGCGTCATTGTAGTCAAAGCCTGGCGCGCCGCAGGCGCAGCGCGTTGCCGACCACCGACACCGAGCTCAGCGCCATCGCCGCTCCGGCGAAGATCGGCGACAGCAGCAGCCCGGTGAACGGATAGAGCACGCCGGCGGCGAGCGGCACGCCGAGCGCGTTGTAGAGGAAGGCGAAGAACAGGTTCTGCTTCACGTTGCGCATGGTCGCGCGCGACAGCCGGATCGCCTTGACGATGGCGCGCAGGTCGCCCTTCACCAGCGTGACGCCCGCACTCTCGATCGCCACGTCGGTGCCCGTGCCCATGGCGATGCCGACGTTCGCCTGCGCGAGCGCCGGCGCGTCGTTGATGCCGTCGCCGGCCATCGCGACCGCATGCCCTTTCGCCTGCAGCGCCTTCACCGTCTCGACCTTCTGCTCGGGCAGCACTTCGGCGATCACCTCGCCGATGCCGAGCCTGCGGCCGACCGCCTCGGCGGTCTTGCGCGAGTCCCCCGACAGCATGACGATGCGCACGCCCTCTTCCGCGAGCGCGCGCACCGCTTCCGGCGTGCTGTCCTTGATCGGGTCGGCGACCGCGACGATCGCCGCGACGCTCCCGTCGATTGCGGCGAACAGCGCGCTCTTGCCCTCGGCGCGCAGCGTTTCCGCCTTTTCGACGATCGCCTGCGAGATCCCGGCCGCGCGCATGAAGCGCGCGCTGCCGACCGCGACCTGGCGCCCTTCCACGGTGCCGACCACGCCCTGGCCGGTGACGGAGTGGAAGTCCTCGACCTGCGGCAACGCGATGCCTCTCTCCTCGGCGGCGCGAACGATCGCCTGGGCGAGCGGATGCTCGCTCGCCCGCTCGAGCGAGGCGATCAGGCGTAGCGCTTCGCGTCCTTCGAGGGAGGGATTTTCCAGAATAAGATCCGTCAGCTTCGGCCTGCCCAGCGTAAGGGTGCCGGTCTTGTCCACCACCAGCGTGTCCACGTCGCGCAGCTTCTCGACCGCCTCGGCGTTGCGGAACAGCACGCCGTTGGTCGCGCCCCGCCCCATCGCCACGGTGATCGAGATCGGCGTCGCCAGCCCGAGCGCACAGGGGCAGGCGATGATCAGCACCGCCACCGCGTTGACGAGCGCGTAGGCGAGCTGCGGCTCGGGTCCCCACACCGCCCAGGCGAGCGCGGTCGCCGCCGCGATCGCGATGACCGCCTCCACGAAATACGCGGCGACGAGGTCGACGAGGCGCTGCACCGGCGCCCGGGTGCGCTGCGCCTCCGCCACCATGTGCACGATGCGGGCGAGCAGCGTGTCCGAGCCGACGCGCTCGGCGCGGATCACCAGGCTTCCCTGCCCGTTGATCGTCGCCCCGGTCACGCGCTCGCCCGGCCGCTTCGCCACCGGCACCGGCTCGCCGCTGAGCATCGACTCGTCGACGTACGACGCGCCATCGAGGACCGTGGCGTCGACCGGGACTCTCTCGCCCGGCCGCACGCGCAGCCTGTCGCCGACCTTCACGTCGGCAAGAGCGATTTCCCGTTCGGAACCATTTGCTTCCACCAGCAGGGCCGTGTTGGGCGCGAGCGCGAGGAGCTGCCGGATCGCCTGGCTGGTCTCGCCCATGGCCCGCAGCTGCATCACCTCGCCGACGGTGACCAGCGTCACGATGACCGCCGCGGCCTCGAAGTAGGCGCCGACCTCCTCGCCGCCGTGCATGCGGAACCCGGCCGGGAACAGGCCCGGCGCGAACACCGCCGCCACGCTGTAGGCATAGGCGAGCGCGACCCCCAGGCCGATCAGCGTGTACATGTTCGGGCTGCGGTGCCTGAGCGACAGCCAGAATTTGCGGAAAAACGGCCAGCCGCCCCACAGCACCACCGGCGTGGCGAGAAGGAACTCGAGATACGGGTACCTGAACTGCCGCGCGCCCAGCATCGGCGCCATGGCAATGAGCAGCAGCGGCACGCTCAGGACCGCGCTCACCCATAGCCTGCGCGTCAGGTCGCGCAGCTCGCTGTCGTCTTCCTGCGCTCCCTCCATCGGCGCGAGCGCCATGCCGCACTTCGGGCACGAGCCCGGGCCGATCTGCACGATCTCGGGGTGCATCGGGCAGGTGTAGCGGGCGCCAGGCTTCGCCGGCGCCGCGGGTTTTTTCTTTCCCGCAAGAAACTTCTCCGGGTCCGCCTTGAACGCCTGCACGCAATGCTGCGAGCAGAAGTGGTACGTGGTTCCCTTGTAGTCGACGTGTCCCGCCGCTGTCGCGGGATCTACGGTCATGCCGCAGACGGGATCGATGCTCATGGGATCGTCAGATTGCACCTTCCCGTCGTGGAAAGGTCAAGCGGACACTAAAATCGACAGCCATGCGGTGGCTCGTCGTCGCGCTCGCCTGCACGCTCGCCGCAGCCGCGGCGGCGCAGGACCGGTTCTTCGACTCCGGCGGCGTGCGCATCCGCTACGTCGAGCGCGGCGCGGGCGCCCCGGTGGTGCTGGTGCACGGCTTCACCGCCGACATCGAGCGCGCCTGGGTCGACACCGGCGTGCTGCCGGACCTGGCGCGCGACCACCGCGTGATCGCGCTCGACCTGCGCGGCCACGGCAAAAGCGGCAAGCCGCACGATGCGCGCGCGTACCACGAGCTTGCCCTGGACGTCATCCGCCTGCTGGATCACCTGGGCGTCGAGCGCGCGCACATGGTCGGCTACTCGCTCGGCGGCATCATCCTCGCCAAGCTGCTGACGACGCACCCGGCGCGCTTTCGCAGCGCGGTCCTCGGCGGCGCGTCGTACCGCCGCGCGCGCAGCGAGCGCGCCGACCGCGAAGCGGACGCGGCGGCGCGCGAGATCGAGGCCGGCGTCTACCGCGCCCTCGTCGTTTCCACCGCGCCGACCGACGAGCCGCCGCCGACCGAGGAGACGATCCGGGCGCGCTCGCGCGAGCTCGCCGCTTCGAGCGACCTGCTCGCGCACGCAGCGCTGATGCGCGCGCGCCGCGCGCTGCTGGTGAGCGATGCGGAGATCGCCGCAGTGCGCGTGCCGGTGCTCGCTGTGGTCGGCGGCGCCGACCCGGCGCTGCCGCGGGTCCAGGCGATGCGGGAACGATGGCCCGGGCTCGAGGTCGAGGTCGTGCCGGGGGCGGCACACCCGACCGTCCACGAACGCGGGCTTCCCCGCCACCCCGAGTTCCTGGCGGCGATCCGCCGGCGGATTGCACAGTAACCCCCGCGTCCCCATATTGCGGGCATGAAGTACAAGGACTACTACAAGATCCTCGGCGTCGAGCGCGGCGCCGGCGAAGACGAGGTCAAGAAGGCCTACCGCAAGCTCGCGCGCAGGTACCACCCCGACGTTTCCAAGGAAGCGAACGCCAAGGAGAGGTTCCAGGAGGTGTCGGAGGCCTACGAGACGCTGCGCGACAAGGAGAAGCGCGCGGCGTACGACAGCCTGGGCTCGGGCTTCCGCCCCGGCCAGGACTTCCGGCCGCCGCCCGACTGGTTCGAGCGCTTCGGCTCGGGGCGCGCCGAGGACCTGCGCGGCGTGGACCTGTCGGAGCTGTTCGAGTCGATGGGCATTTTCGGCCGTGCCCAGCGCCGCTCGCGCCGGACGTCGTTTCCGGGCGAGGACTACGAGATTGCGGTCCGGCTCACGCTCGAGGAGGCCTACCGCGGCGCCGAGCGCACGGTGCAGCTCGAGGGCCGCGCCTTCACCGCGCGCATTCCGCGCGGCGCGACCGACGGGCAGCGGCTGCGCCTGCGCGGCAAGGGCGGGCCGGGCATGAACGCCGGCCCGCCGGGCGACCTGTATCTCCAGATCGCGCTCGAGCCGCACCCGCTGTACCGCGTGAGCGGCCACGACCTCGACATCGACGTGCCGCTCGCGCCGTGGGAAGCCGCGCTCGGCGCGGAAGTCGAGGTCCCGACCCTCGAGGGCCGCGTGAAGATGAAGGTGCCCGCCGGATCGGGCGCGGGGCAGAAGCTGCGCCTCGCCGGCAAGGGCCTGCCGCGGCCCGGCGGCGGCGCGGGCGACCTCTACGCGGTGCTGAGCATCGCGGTCCCCGGCACGCTCACCGAGCGCGAGAGAGAACTGTACGAGGCGTTGCGCGAGGCCTCGCGCCTTAAGCCTTGAGGACGCATTTGTCGTAGAGCCGCGGAAAGGCCCCGTCCGGGTCGTATTTCTTCTTGAGCGCGTCGTAGGCCTCGCCGCCGTAGCGGCGGCGGAACTCGGCCTCGGGATAGAAGCTGTCCGAGTACAGCGACTTGATGCCGCCGAGCTCGCTCACCTTGTCCTCGATCAGGCGGTTGAAGTAGCCCGGCGCGTGCGCCTCGCGCGTGCGCTTCACGTCCCAGAAGCCGAAATTCACGTACCAGCCGGGACGCACCGGGTACAGGGTGAAGCGGGTTTCCCCCGCGACCCCGATGGGGCAAACCCATTGCGGCCATAACTGGATTTCTTTCGAATAGAAATGCAAGAACTCGGCCGCACGCGAAATCGGGATGTCGACGTCCTGGATCACCGACTCCGAATGCAGGCCGAGCAGCCGCTCGAGCTTGCGGGTGACGCCGGCGCGGCTGTTCCAGCGCATGATCCGGGTATAGGTTTTCGAGCCCAGCCTCTTCCTGCCATACAGCCGCCTGATCAGGGCGTTCTGCGCGAATACATTCTTCGAGCACCAGAACCAGTCGGTGTCCCAGCGCCACAGGTAGTCGTGCGCCGTGAGATAGTCCTCGCGCTTCTCGGCGATCGAGCGGTAATAGATGTTCTCGTAGGTGTAGTCGCTGGTGTACGGGGCGCTTTCGGCGAAGCGGCCCAGGGTGATGAACAGGCGCTCCGGCGAGAAGATCGTGCCGTCGACGAAGTCGGCATCGCCTGAGCCGAGGATTTTTTCCAGCTGGACGAAGTACGCGTCCCCGCTCGAAAAAGCGCGATGCTCGAGCCGCACGTACGGCCTGACCGGGATGGTCTTCGCCCTGACGCGCAGCGCATAGCCGAGCGTGCCGTAGGAGTTCGGGAAGCCGAAGAACAGGTCGGCGTGCTCGTTGCGCGGGGTGCAATGCACGACGCGGCCGTCGCCGAGCAGCACGTCGAGCTCGAGCATGGTGTCGTGCACCAGCCCGTGGCGGTGCGAGGACGACTCGATGCCGACGCCCGCGACCGCGCCGCCGAGGGTGATGGTCTTGAGCTGCGGCACCACCGCTGGCATCGCGCCGTGCGCCAGGCACTCGCGCGTCAGGTCTTCATACGCGGTCATGCCTTCGGCATCCACAAAGTCTTTCCCGACAAGAAGGACCTGGTTGAACCCGCGCACGTCCAGGCGTCGCCGCTGCGCCGCGGCGCGGTCGCGGAACAGGTTGGAGGTGTCCTTGGAGAGCGCCACCGGGCCGGCATCGCCTTGCCGGGCGCTTTTCAGCGCTTCGGCAAGCGAAGCGCGCTTGGCAGCGTGTGCCGCTGCCGGGTCAGCCATGCCCGAAGCGGCGCGGCGCGACTTGGGCTGACTTGCCGATTTCCTGCTGGTAGAGGAAATCGCGCGTCATCGGGTAAGTCGTCGTATGGCCCTTCGAGAAAACGATCTGGAAGAGATGCGTGCGCCCGGCCGGCGAGCGGAACATCTCGGCGCAGCCGTACAGGTACACGCGCCAGATGCGGCGGAAGCGCTCGTCGAAGCGCCGCGGGTCGAGCGCGCGGATCCGGTCCCAGTTGCGGTCGAAGCGCTCGGCCCAGACGTCGAGGGTGAGCGCGTAGTGGCGCCGCAGGTTCTCGACGTCGAGGATCTCGAGGCCGGCGCGCTCCATCTCGACCACCACGTCGGCCAGGCTCGGGATCCAGCCGCCGGGGAACACGTACTTGCGGATGAAGAAATCGGTGTCGTAGCGCCCGACGTGGCCGATGAAGTGGATCAGGCCGATGCCGCCCTTCTTCAGGTAGCGCCCGTGCGCGTGGATCAGCTCGGTGAGCGAGTCGCGGCCCGCGTGCTCGAGGCAGCCGATCGAGGCCACCTTGTCGAACTCGCGCCCCGCGTCGCGGAAATCGCCTTGCATCTGCAGCGATGTTCCGAGGCGCCGGCGCTCGATCTCGCGGCGCGCGTGCTCGGCCTGCGAGCCGGTGGTGTTGATCGCGGTGACCTTGACGCCGTAGTGCTCCTGCGCGTGGAGCATGAAGCCGCCGAAGCCGCTGCCGACGTCGACCACCTCTTCGCCCGGCTTGAGGAGGAGCTTGTGCGCCACGTGGTCGCACTTGTTGCGCTGCGCCTCCTCCAGCGTGCGCGTGCCGTCCTTCCAGTACGCGCAGGTGTAGAGCAGCAGCGGGTCGTCGAGCCACAGCTTGTAGAACTCGGGACCGAACGCGTAGTGGAACTCGGCGTTGCGCTGCGCCTGGCGCCGGCTGGCGTTGGCGTGCCGCAGCTCGTGCCAGCGGTTGCGCACCCAGGTGAACGGCGTGGCGCGGCGATCGATGCCGCCCTCCATGCCGGCGGCCAGCGCTTTCGCCAGGCTGCCCTCGATATCGAGCTCGCCCTCGAAGTAGGCCTCCAGCAGCCCGACGTGGCCGAAGGCGGCGATGCGCCAGTACGCGCGCGACTTGCGGAACACCAGCGTGAATGCCGGCTCGCCCGCGGCGGCGCGCGTCGCCGTGCCGTCGACGTGGCGCACCGCGAACGGGATGGCGCTGCGCTGCGCGACCTGGCGCAGCGTGGCTTCGACCAGGGACCTCATCGTGGCAATTCTAGCGCCCGGGAAAGAAACAGGTATTGAAGGAAGCGATCAGGCAAATTATTAAATTCGATTTGATCTATTGAGCGGGGGGCCGTAGGCTCCTCTTCCCCACAGGAGGACCTCCATGAAAGCGCTCAAAGGCAGCAAGACCCACGACAACCTGAAGGCCGCGTTCGCCGGCGAATCGCAGGCGAACCGGCGCTACCTCTACTTCGCCGCCAAGGCCGACGTCGAAGGCCAGAACGACGTCTCCGCCCTGTTCCGCTCCACCGCGGAAGGCGAGACCGGCCACGCGCACGGCCACCTGGAATACCTCGAGCAGGTCGGCGATCCGGCGACCAACCTGCCGATCGGGCGCACGCGCGAGAACCTGAAGGCGGCGGTCGCGGGCGAGACCCACGAGTACACCGACATGTACCCGGGGATGGCGAAGCAGGCGCGCGACGAAGGCTTCGGCGAGATCGCCGACTGGTTCGAGACCCTGGCAAAGGCCGAACGCAGCCACGCCAACCGCTTTCAGAAGGCGCTCGACGGCCTGTCTGATTAATGCGCGAAGGCTCGCTCGAAGCTCCGACCCGGCATCCGCTCGACTGGAGGAACCCCGAGTTCCGGGACCCGGCGAAGGCCGAAAAGGAGCTCGGCCGCATCTTCGACATCTGCCACGGCTGCCGCCGCTGCGTCAGCCTGTGCACGGCGTTTCCGACCCTGTTCGACCTGGTGGACTCGTCCGCCACGCTCGAAGTCGACGGCGTCGCGAAGCAGGACTACTGGAAGGTCGTGGACCAGTGCTACCTCTGCGACCTTTGCTACATGACCAAGTGCCCGTACGTTCCGCCGCACCCCTGGAACGTCGACTTCCCGCACGTCATGCTGCGCGCGAAGGCGGTCAAGTTCGAAAAGGGCATCAAATTCCGCGACCGGCTCCTCTCCTCCACCGACGCCATGGGCAAGCTCGCCGCGATCCCGGTGGTGGCACAAACCGTGAATGCCGTGAACAGGAATGGGTTGGCTCGCGGCCTTCTCCAGTCCACGCTTGGCGTTCACAAAGACCGCGAGCTGCCGCCCTACGCTCCGCGAAAATTCCGTAGCACCGCAGGAAAAACAAGAGAGTTCCCGGTGCGCGACGGCAGGAACACGCCGGGGAAAGTGGCGATCTTCGCCACCTGCTATGCGAACTACAACGAGCCCGTCCTGGGCCACGACCTGGCGGCGATCCTTGGGCACAATGAGATTGCGTACGTGCTGGTCGAGAAGGAAGCCTGCTGCGGCATGCCGAAGCTCGAGCTGGGCGACCTTGACGGGGTTGATTTCTTGAAAAGAAAAAACATCCCGGTCCTCGCGCGGTATGCCCGCGACGGCTACGCCATCCTCGCTCCGGTGCCGTCCTGCGCGCTGATGTTCAAGCAGGAGCTGCCGCTCATGTACCCGGACGACGCCGACGTCCTCGCGGTGCGCGACGCGATGTTCGACCCCTTCGAGTATTTTGTGATGCGGCGCAAGGACGGGCTCCTGAAAACAGATTTTCCCAATCCCCTCGGGAAGGTCTCCTACCACGTCCCCTGCCACTCGCGCGTGCAGAACATGGGGCAGAAGACGCGCGAGATGCTGGAATCGATTCCCGGCACCGAGGTGACGACGGTCGAGCGCTGCTCGGGGCACGACGGCACCTGGGGCGTGAAGGCCGAGTACTTCGACAACTCGATGAAGATCGGCCGCCCGGTGTTCCGGCAGATGGCCGAACCTTCTCCCGCGTACGTCAGCTCCGACTGCCCGATCGCGGCGCGGCACATCATGCAGGGCATGGGCGAGTCCGCCGGGAGCGCGGTGAAGGCGCATCCCCTGTCGCTGCTGCGCAAGGCCTACGGTATCTAGAACTACGAAATCAGGGACAGACCACGTTTTCTGCCTTCATCCCCCGGGGTGGAGAAAACGTGGTCTGTCCCTGATTTTCGTCTTGCTGGCAGGCTGCGCGCGGCTTGCGCCGCTGCCTGCCGGCGAAACCGCCTTCGGCGTGCTGGGCGATACGCCCTATACCGAGGCGGAGGTCGAGCGCCTAGACCTGCTCATCGACCAGATCAACGCGCAGCCGCTCGCTTTCGTGGTGCACCTCGGCGACATCGGCTCGAGCGCGCTCGCTTGCGGCGACGAGTGGCTGCTGCAGAGGAAAAAGCAGTTTGCCCGCATCCGCCACCCGTTCGTGCTGCTGCCCGGCGACAACGAATGGAGCGATTGCCGCCGGCCGCTCGAGCGCCTGCAGCGCTGGCGCGAGCTGTTCTGCGAGACGCCGCGCGAATTCTGCGAGCATCGGCGCTGGGAAACCGCGGGCTGGGTGTTCGTCGCGCTCAACGTTCCCGGCCACGACAACAACGTGCGCCACGCCGAGCACGCGCCGCGGATGAAGGCGGTGCTCGCCTGGCTGGACCAGGCCGCCGCGGCTGCCGAAAAGCGTGCCGGCATGGTGGTCCTGATGCAGGCCAACCCGTTCTTTACGGTGCAGCGCGACGGGTTTGCGCCTTTACGGGAAAAGCTTGCGCAGCTGGCCCGGCGCTCGCCCGGGAAAGTAGTCCTCATTCACGGCGATACGCACGTCTACCGCGACGACGAGCCGCTTCCCGGCCTGCGCCGCATCGAGGTGTGGGGCTCGCCGATCGTCGCCTGGCGGCGCCTCACGATCAGCGAACTACCGAGTCGATCAGCACGCTGACGCCTTCGGCGTCGCTCGCCACCGGGCCGCTCGCGCCCTGCAGGTCGCCGGGCTGCGGCTTGGCATCGCCGGTCTTCGAGACACGCGCGCCGACGATGACGCGCGGGAACCCCGACAGCCGCATGCCGGGCGCCATGGCCATCGAGTCGTCGAGCGAGAACGCGAGCGGCAGGTCGCGCACCTGCTTGCGCAGGACCGCGAGCGGCGTGGCCGGGCCTTCGGCGGCGCGCGCGAAGATGAACACCGCGTCATCGGGCGACGCCTTGGCCTTCACTTTCGCAGACAGTGACACTTTGCCGCGCAACTGGCGTGCGCCCGCCAAACCCTTCGCTTCGTCGATGCTCGCGCGGATCGAACGCGCATCCTCCGAATCCGCCGGCACGAGAGGCAGCATCTTCTCCCAGGTGGCGGCGGCGGCGGCGTAGTCGCGGCGCGCGAACGCGGCGGTGCCGGCGAGCGCCAGCGCTTTCAGGTTCTGCGGGTCGATCTGGAGCGCGCGCTCGATCAGCTTCTCGGGCTCGCCAAGAAGGTTCCCCGAACCGGCGCTGCCTCGCGCCATGGCGAGCACGTCGGCGAAATCGGCGAGCAGCTGCGCATCGCGCGGAGCGCGCACCGCGGCCCTGGCGTAGGCGTCGGCTGCATCCGGGTAGCGCCCCAGGACGGTGTACGAGCGGCCGAGAAGCTTCCAGCCGTCGACGTCGTCGGGGTTCTCGCGCAGCCGCGCCGCGAGCCGCTCGACCATCGCCTCGACCTGCCGGGCGGTAGCGGCGTGCTCGTCCGCCTGCGGCGCGAGCGCCGCCGGGGTGCCGACCGCGAGATACACCAGCGCCGCGAGAACCGGGATGGCGGCTCCCAGGGCGAGCGCCGTGCCGCGCCCTGCGCGGCGCACGGCGCCCTCTGCCGGCGCGGCGGCGTCCTCGAGCAGCCGCGCCTCGAGCTCGCTGCGCGCGCGCTCGTAGTCCGCCTGCGCGAGCGTTCCCGCCCGCAGATCCGCGTCGAGCTCGCGCAGCTGGTCGCGGTAGATGGCGATGTTGGCCTCGCGGCGCGAGATCTCTGGCCCGGACCCTCCCAGGAGGGGTCTCAGCAGGAGAACGAGCGCCATCGCGGCGAGCGCGCCGCCGATCAGCCAGAACAGGATCATTCGAGCAGCTTCGCCGCCCGCGCGCGATCGGCTTCCGAGATCTGCGGCTCCGGAGCCCGCCGCCGGCGGATGCGACGGACCAGGATCGCGATACCTGCCATCAAAAAGACAAACGGACCGGCCCAGAGCGCGACCGTCGTCGCCTTGAACGGCGGGCGGTACAGCACGAAGTCGCCGTAGCGCGCCACCATGAAATCGAGCACGTCGCGCTCGCTCGCGCCGGCCTTGAGCTGCTCGCGGATCTGGTTGCGCAGGTCGACCGCGAGCGGCGCGTTGGAATCGGCGAGCGTCTGGTTCTGGCACACCAGGCAGCGCAGCTCCTCGGCCAGCGCGGCGACGCGCTTTTCGATCGCTGGGTCTTGCGCGAACGCGGCGGCGCAAAACAGCATCAGGACGGTAAACCTAACCACCGCTCAATTCCTTCACCAGCGGCTGCAGCTTTTGCTGCGCCACCTCGGGCGTGAGCGGGCCGATGTGCTTGTAGCGGATCACGCCGTGCCTGTCGATGACGTAGGTTTCCGGCACGCCGTAGACGCCATAGTCGATGGCGATGCGGCCGGCGGCGTCGTAGACCGAGAGCTGGTAGGGATCGCCGTTGCGCTTGAGCCAGGGCAGCGCATCCTCGCGCGCATCCTTGTAGTTGAGCCCGACCACGGGAGCGCTCTTCGCCAGCTCGGTGACCACCGGATGCTCGATCAGGCACGGCGGGCACCACGACGCCCAGACATTCAGCACCCAGACCTGGCCGAGCATCTCCTTCTGCGTGAAGGTGCGGGCGGGCTGGTCGAGGCGCGGCAGCTCGAAATGCGGCGCCGGCTTGCCGACCAGCGGCGATGGCACTTCGCGCGGGTTGAGGCGCAGGCCTGCAGCGAGCAGCCCGAGGAGCGCGATGAACGCGAGCGGCAGCCAGATCTTTTTCATGCCGTCACTTCAACCGGGATTCTTCGGGCAACAGCAAAGCGATACCTGCGGTCGCTCGCCGCCAGCAGGCCGCCGAGCGCCATGATCAGGCAGCCGCCCCAGATCCAGTCGATGAAGGGCTTGTGCTGGATTTTCAGCAGCCAGGCCCCGCCGGCGAGCGGATCGCCGAGCGAGACGTACAGGTCGCGCGTCGGCCCCGGGTCGATCGCCGCCTCGGTCATCACCTGCTCCTGCACGCTGTACACGCGCCGCTCCGGGTACATGACGGTGACCGGCTTGCCGTCTCTCGACACCGTGACCTTGGCCTGCGCCGCGACGTAGTTCGGCCCCTTCACGTTGGTGACGCCGTCCAGGCGGAAGGCATAGCCCGCGAGCGCCGCGCTCTCGCCCGGCCGCAGGCGCACGTCGTCGGCGCTTTCGTAGCCCTTGACCAGCGTCACGCCGACGACGAACACCGCAACGCCGATGTGCGCGGTGACCATGCCGTAGTGAGAACGGGTTTTCCTCAAGGATCCCTTCAAGCTGAGGACTGCCGACAGGACTATCCACAGGGCCAGGGCAATCCCGCAGCCGACCAGCGCGCTCCAGTCGCCGAACACGAAAGGCGAGAGGAAGCCGAGAACCAGGCTGACGCCGAGCGCCCAGCGCAGCAGCACCGCGAGCTCGGGCAGGCTCGAGCGCTTCCAGCGCGCGAGCGGGCCGACGCCCATGAGGAACAGCGCCGGCGCCATCAGGGGCGCGAACACCGCCTCGAAATACGGCGGCCCGACCGAGATCTTGCCGGCGCCGAGGGCGTCGATCGCCAGCGGGTAGAGCGTGCCGAGGAACACCGTGCCGGCCGCGGCCGCCAGCAGCACGTTGTTCGCCAGCAGAAAGCTTTCCCGGGAAACCGGCTCGAACCCGCCGCCCAGCCCGATGCGAGAAGTGCGCCAGACGTACAGCGCGAGCGCACCGCCGATGAACAAGGCGAGCAGCATGAGAATGAAAATCCCCCGCCTCGGGTCGACGGCGAAGGCGTGCACCGAGGTGAGTACGCCCGAGCGCACCAGGAAGGTGCCGAGCAGGCTCAACGCGAAGGCGACGATCGCGAGCAGCACGGTCCAGCTGCGGAAGGCGCCGCGCTTCTCGGTGACCGCGAGCGAGTGGATGAGCGCGGTGCCGACCAGCCAGGGCATGAAGGACGCGTTCTCCACCGGATCCCAGAACCACCAGCCGCCCCAGCCGAGCTCGTAGTACGCCCAGGCGCTGCCGAGCGCGATGCCGAGCGTGAGGAAGCACCACGCCACCGTGGTCCAGGGCCGCGACCAGCGCGCCCAGGCGGCATCGAGCCGGCCCGAAAGCAGCGCGGCCACCGCGAAAGCGAACGCGACGGAGAAGCCGACATAACCCATGTAGAGCATGGGCGGATGCAGCACCATGCCCGGGTCCTGCAGCAGCGGATTCAGGTCGCGCCCGTCGGGCGGCGCCGGGAACAGGCGCTCGAACGGGTTCGAGGTGAACAGCATGAAGGCGAGGAAGCCCGCGCCGAGCAGGCCCATGATGCCGAGCACGCGCGCCACCATCTCCTCGGGCAGGTGCAGGCTGAAAAGGCTCACCGCAACCATCCACACGCAGAGGATCAGGCACCACAGGAGGAACGAGCCCTCGTGCCCGCCCCACACCCCGGCGATGCGGTAGTGCAGCGGCAGCGCGCTGTTCGAGTTCATCGCGACGTACGAGACCGAGAAGTCGTTCGCCATGAACGACCATGTCAGGCAGCCGAAGGCAAGCGCGACGAGCACCGCCTGCGCCTGCGCCGCGGGGCGCGCCAGGCTCATCAAGGCAGGATTTCCGGTGTGGGCGCCGGCGAGCGGCATGGTTGCCTGGATCAGCGCAACCGCCAGCGCGAGGGACAGCGCAAGTTGTCCGAGCTCGGGAATCATCTGACCAGGGTCTTTTGCGCCTTTTCTACCGCGTGCGCCGCCTCGGGCGGCATGTAGTTCTCGTCGTGCTTGGCGAGCACTTCGCGCGCCTGGAACACGCCATCGACGCCGAGCGTGCCCTGCGCGACCACGCCCTTGCCCTCGCGGAACAGATCCGGCAGCGCGCCGCGGTAGGCCACCGGGATGCTCCTCGCGGTGTCGGTGACCACGAAGCGCACCTCGACGCCGTCGCGCCTGACGCTGCCCTTCTCGACCATGCCGCCGATGCGGAACAGGCGCCCCTGCGGCGCCTCGTTCGCCGCCACCTGCGAGGGCGTGAAGAAGAACACCAGGTTCTTCTCGAACGCGGCGAGCACCAGCGCGGTCGCGACGCCGAGCGCGGCGACGCCGAGCGCGATCGCGGCGATGCGCTTATGCTTGCTTTTCACCCTGTTTGCCCCGGCGGATCAGCAGAATCAGCTCCATCAAGATCAGAAAGAAAGTCACTCCGTAGGAACCCCATACGTACCACGCGTAGCCGCCCATGGCGAAGAATTCGCTCATGACCGGGATGCATCGCCGCGTTCCCGGATGATACAGCGCACCCGCAGCATGGCCGCGGCGATGCTGTACATCCAGAACGCCACAGCCATCACCAGCATTCCCGTGAGCATGGTGGCGGCCATCTTGGGCGCGCTGGTCAGGCTGACCGAGGCGCCCTGGTGCAGGGTATTCCACCATTGCACCGAGTAATAGATGATCGGGATGTTCACCACGCCGACCACGGCGAGCAGGCCCGCGGCACGATCGGCCCGCCGCGGGTCCTCGATCGCCGCGTGCAGCGCCATGAAGCCGAAATAGAGGAACAGCAGGATCAGCTCCGACATCAGCCGCGGGTCTCCCCAGACCCAGTAGGTTCCCCAGGTCGGCCGGCCCCACAGCGCCCCGGTCCACAGCGCGATGAAGGTGAAGAGCGCGCCGGTCGGCGCGATCGCGGCTGCCATCATCCCGGAGAGCCGCGTGTTGAGCGCGAGGCCGACGGCGGCCCAGCACGCCATCACGACGTAGAGGAACATGGACATCCACGCCGCCGGCACGTGGATGAAGATGATGCGGTAGGCCTCGCCCTGCTGGGCGTCGGTCGGCGCGACGAAGAAGCCGATGGTAAGCCCCACTATCATCAGCAGCACCGCCGCAACCCCGCACCAGCGCGCGATCGTTCCCGCGAGCGGGAAGAACGTCTGCGGCGAGGCGTACCAGAACCATCTCATTCCGAAGAAATCCTCAGTGCCGCGGCGATCGCCCAGGGCGCGAACGCCGCGGCGACCACCAGCATCGCGCCGAGCAGCAGCAGCTGCCCGCCCGCGCCCAGCCCCGCGGCCGCCATTTCGACGCTTCCCGCGCCCATGATGAGTACCGGAACGTAAAGCGGCAGCACCAGCAGCGCGAGCAGCACGCCGCCGCCCCGCAGCCCGAGCGTCAGCGCCGCGCCGATAGCGCCGATCAGGCTGAGCACTGGCGTTCCCAGCAGCAATGATAAGGCAAGCACGCCGTGGAGCGGCGCCGGCAGGCCGTACTGAAGCGCGAGCAGCGGCGCGATCGCGACCAGCGGCAGGCCCGACACCAGCCAGTGGGCGAACGCCTTCGCGGCCACCGTCACGCCGAGCGGCGCGGCGCCGAGCAGCATCTGCTCGAGCGTGCCGTCGGCATGGTCGGCGGCGAACAGCCGCCCGAGCGAGAGCATGGATGAGAGCAGCGCGGCCACCCAGATCACGCCCGGCGCGATCGCGCGCAGCTGGTTCGGCTCGGCGCCCACGCCGAGCGGAAACAGGCTCGTGACGATGACGAAGAACAGCAGCGCGATCGCCACGTCGCTCCGGCGCCGCATCGCGACCCGCAGGTCGCGCGCCACGATGGTACGGGCGGCGGCGAGCACGCTAGAGCTCGATGACGCGGCTGTCCGGCAGCCCGGCGTCCTGGTGCGTCGTGTACATGACCGCGCCGCCGCCACCGACATGGTTGCGAATCAATCCTTTCGTGAGATCGGCAGCGACCGCGTCCAATGCCGTAAACGGTTCGTCGAGTAGCCAGAGCGGAACTGACGCCGAGAGCTCGAGCCGCGCCAGCGCCGCGCGCCGCCGCTGGCCCTGGGAGAGCTGTTTCACCAGCTTCCCGGGCGGAATGCCGAATCGATCCAGCGCTCCGCTGACGTTGTCTGCAGAAATCGGAACCCCGGCGAGCGCGCAGGAAATGCGCAGGTTTTCCGCCGCGGTCAGCTCATCCTTCACTGCCGGCGCGTGCCCCAGGTAGAGGAGCTCTCTCGAATATTCCTCCCTCAGGGAACGGATCGGCGTGCCTTTCCAGCGCACCTCGCCTGCCGCCGGCAGCGCGAGGCCGCAGAGGATCCGCAGCAGGCTGGTCTTGCCGCTGCCGTTCGCGCCAACGACCCGCAGAAGTTTTCCCTCGGAGAGCAAAAAGGAGACTTTCTCAAAAATCCTGTACCCGCCACGCTCGCACCTCAGGTCGGCGGCTTCGAGCATCGGCCTAGTTCAGGTCGAGCGCGTAGCGCTTGAGCGCCGAGAGCGGCACGTAGTTGAGCACCTCCTCGTGCGTCGCCTCGAGGACCACGCGCGGCGCGCGGCCGGCCTCCCAGGCCTCGATCCAGCGCAGCACGTGCAGGCACCAGCGCTCGCCGTGCTTCAGGCCGCGGAAGCGCAGGTCGGGGCGCGGCGTGACCAGGTCGTTGCCGCGCGCGACGCTGAACTCGAGGAACTCGCCCGTTACCTGCACGCACACCAGGTGGGCGACGCCGTCCTCGCCGCGGGTGGCGCAGCAGCCGTCGCGGAAGTAGCCGGTGAGCGGGTCGTAGCTGCAGGCGAGCAAGTCCTCGCCCAGCACGTTCTTTTCATTCATGAGTGCGACGCAATATACCGCTTGACGGCGGCGGCATCCGGCTTGATGAGCGTGAAGCGCTGCGGCAGCCGCTCGAGGCCGCGCAGCCCGGCCGGGCGCTCGGGCTCGCGTCCGAGCGCCTCGCGCAGGGTGGCGGAAAACTTCGCCGGAGCCGCCGTCTCCAGGCAGATGAGCGGCACGCCGGGTTCGCGCTGCCCGAGCCCGACCTTTACGCCGTCGGCGGTATGCGGGTCGATCATCACGCGGTGCTTCTTGAACACCGCCCTGATCGTCGCGATGCGATCCGCGTGCGTGCTTTTCCCGGAAACGAAGGCCGATTGCGGCTGCCGCGGCAGCGCGAACTCGCCGTCGGCGTCGAGGCGGCGCCACAGCTGCCTGACGCGCGCGGCATCGCGGCCGACGAGATCGAACGCGTAGCGCTCGAAGTTCGAGGCCTTGGAAATGTCCATCGACGGGCTGGTCGTGCGCTTCACCCTTTTCCTGACCTTGTAGCGTCCGGTCCTGAAGAAGGCGTCGAGGACGTCGTTCTCGTTGGTCGCGAGGATCAGCCTGCGGATCGGCAGGCCCATCTGCCGGGCCACGTGGCCGGCGTAGATGTTGCCGAAGTTCCCGGTGGGCACCGCGAAAGACACGGCCTCGGAATCGCTGCGCGTGGCCGCGAAGTACCCCTTGAAGTAGTAGACCACCTGCCCCGCGACGCGCGCCCAGTTGATCGAGTTGACCGCGCCGATGCGCTGCCGCGCCTTGTACGCCGCGTCGGCGTTCACCTTCTTCACCACGTCTTGGCAGTCGTCGAACACGCCCTTCACCGCGAGGTTGTGGATGTTCGCGTCCTGCAGCGAGTACATCTGCGCGCTCTGGAACGCGGTCATGCGCTTGTGCGGCGACAGCATGAACACGCGGATGCCGCGCTTGCCGCGCATCGCGTACTCGGCGGCCGAGCCGGTGTCGCCCGAGGTCGCGCCGAGAATGTTCAGGGTCTCGCTTTTCTCCTGCAGTATTTTCTCGAACAGCGCTCCGAGCAGCTGCAGCGCGATGTCCTTGAACGCGAGCGTCGGGCCGTTGGAAAGCCCCAGAAGATGCAACCCGGGCTCGAGGGTCTTGAGCGGCGCGACGTCGGCCGAGCCGAAGACCCGCGGGCTGTAGGTCCGATCCACGACCTGTCGCAGGTCCGCAACATCGTCCATGAACACCGAAAGGATGGCGTGCGCGAGAGCCGGGTAATCAAGACCCCTGAGGTCGTTCAACGGCAGCTGCGGCAATACCTCGGGGACGTAGAGGCCGCCGTCGGGCGCGAGGCCCTCGAGCAGGATCTCGGTGAAGCGCTTGGGCGGCGCTGCTCCGCGCGTGCTGATGTATCGCACTACTGCTTCTTCTGCAGTTCGTTGAACTTGCGGATCTGCTCCGGCGTGGGTTTCTTGTGTGCGAGTTGCTTCTTCGCCGCCGATTTCTTCGCCGCCGTTTTCTTGCTCTGAAGGTCCTTCTCCTGGGCGGCGACACCGGCGCTCAGCAAGAGGCCGAGTAATAGGCAGGCGAGCCTCACAGCAGCGGCTCCAGCCGGATGCGCGTCACCGCGCCGACCACCGTCGGCAGCTTCTCGATGCGCGCGATCGCCTGGTTGACGTTCTTCTCCACCGCCCGGTTCGTGAGCAGCACGATGTCGACCTGGCGCTCGCCCTCGCCGGGCTCCTTTTGCACCATGGCCTCGATCGAAATGCGCGAATCGGCGAGTGTGCGGGTGATGTCGGCGAGCACGCCCGGCTTGTCCTTTACCCGCATGCGCAGGTAGCAGGACGTTTCTATTTCATTCATGGAAAGCACGCGGTCGCTCGACAGGCGGTCGGGCTGGAACGCGAGGTGCGGCACGCGCTGCTCGGGGTCGGCGGTGATCAGGCGCGTGACGTCGACCAGGTCGGCGACCACCGCGCTCGCGGTCGGCTGGGCTCCGGCGCCCGCGCCGTAGTAGAGCGTCGGCCCGACCGCGTCGCCCTTGACCAGGATGCCGTTCATCACGCCTTCGACGTTGGCGATGAGCCGCCGCGCCGGCACCAGCGTGGGGTGGACCCTGAGCTCGATGCCTTTCCTTGCTCTTCTGGTTATTCCAAGCAACTTGATGCGGTAGCCGAGCTCCTCGGCATAGCCGATGTCGGCCTTGGTCAGCTTTTGAATTCCTTCCCTGAAGCACTTCTGGAACTGCATCGGAATGCCGAAGGCCAGCGCCGACAGGATGGTGAGCTTGTGCGCCGCGTCCACGCCCTCGATGTCGAACGTGGGATCGGCCTCGGCGTAGCCGCGCTTCTGCGCGTCCTTGAGCGCGGCGGCAAATGCGAGGCCCTTGTCGCGCATCTCGGACAGGATGAAGTTGGAGGTGCCGTTGATGATGCCGGCGATCCACTCGATGCGGTTCGCGGCGAGCCCCTCGCGCAGCGCCTTGATGATCGGGATGCCGCCGCCGACCGAGGCCTCGAACGCGACCATCACGCCCTTCTTCTGGGCCGCGGCGAAGATCTCGTTGCCGTGGGTCGCGAGCAGCGCCTTGTTCGCGGTGACGACGTGCTTGCCGTGCGCGATGGCTTCAAGGACCAGCGCCTTGGCGACGGTATAGCCGCCGATCAGCTCCACCACGATCTCGACGTCCTTGCCGCGCACCACCCGGAAGGCATCGGCGAGGACTTTCGCTTTTTTCCCTACTATTTTTCTGGCTTTCCCGGTTTCCTTGTCCGCAACCACGGCAATGCGGATGGCGCGCCCGGCGCGGCGCTGGATCTCGTCGGCGTTGCGGTTGAGCACGTCCCAGGTGCCGCCGCCCACGGTGCCGATTCCGAGGAGGCCGACGTTAATGGGCTTCATTTCTTTTCAATCTGAACTCGAGATGACGCTTCACGTCGGGCCATTCGCTCGCTAGAACGCTGTACATCACGCTGTCGCGAACCGTGCCGTCGCGCCGCGGCCAGTGGTGGCGGATGACGCCGTCCTTCTTCGCGCCGAGCGCCTCGATCGCGCGCTGCGAGCGGAAGTTGAAGTTGTCGGTGCGCAGGCCGACGACCTTGCACCGGAGCTTTTCGAAGGCATAGCCGAACAGGAGAAGCTTGCAGGCGCTGTTCACATGCGTGCGCTGGCAACGCTGCGCGTACCAGGTCCAGCCGATCTCGACGCGGTCGGCGGCGGGAATGATGTCGTGATAGCGCGTGCTGCCGACGATGGCGCCGCTTTTCGCGTCCAGCACGGCCCACGGCAGCATGTGGCCGTCCTTCTGCCCTTGCAAAGCGGTATCGATGTAGGCCTGCGTTTTCTCCGGCTCGGGCACGCTGGTGTAGAACAGCTGCCAGAGCTCGCCGTCCTTTGCCGCCTCGATCAGGCCTTTCTCGTGACCGCGCGAGAGGGGTTCAAGACGCACGCCGTGACCCTCGAGCGTCGCCGGCTTCGGCTCGATCACGCCGCGCCCCGCAACAGCCCGTCCTTTCTGAACATGTCGCGGATGCCGCGCACCGCTTGGCGCAGGCGGTGCTCGTTCTCGATCAGCGCGATGCGCACGTGGTCGTCGCCGTAGTCGCCGAAGCCGATGCCGGGGGCGACCGCGATCCTCGCGCCCTCGAGCAGCCGCTTGGTGAACTCGATCGAGCCGAGCTGCGCGTAGAACTCGGGGATCTTCGCCCACACGTACATCGAGGCCTTCGGGTTCTCCACCATCCAGCCGATGTCGTGCAGGCCCTTGACCATCACATTGCGTCTTTTTTCATAAGTGCTCCTGATCTCGGCAACGCAATCCTGCGGGCCTTCGAGCGCGACGATCGACGCCACCTGGATCGGGGTGAAGCTGCCGTAGTCGTGGTAGCTCTTGATGCGCGCGAGCGCGTGCACCAGCTCCTTGTTGCCGACCATGAAGCCGATGCGCCAGCCGGCCATGTTGTAGCTCTTCGACATGGTGAAGAACTCGACCGCCACCTCGCGCGCCCCCGGCACCTGCATGATGGAGGGGGCCTGGTAGGAATCGAACACGATGTCGGCATACGCCAGGTCGTGCACCACGAGGATGTCGTGCGGGCGCGCCAGCGCGATAATCCGTTCAAAAAAATTCAACTCGACACATTGGGCGGTCGGATTGGACGGGAAGCCGAGCACCAGCATCTTCGGCTTGGGCATGAGCTCGCGGATCGCGCGCTCGAGCTCGGCGAAGAAGTCCACCCCCGGCGTCATGCGCACCGAGCGGATGTCGGCGCCGGCGATGATCGCGCCGTAGATGTGGATCGGGTACGAGGGGTTCGGCACCAGCACCGTGTCGCCGCGCTCGAGGCAGGCGAGCATCAGGTGCGCGAGGCCCTCCTTCGAGCCGATGGTGACGATCGCCTCGGAGTCCGGGTCGAGCTCGACCGCGTAGCGGCGCCTGTACCACTCGCAGATCGCCTTGCGCAGCCGCGGGATGCCGCGCGACACCGAGTAGCCGTGCGTGTCGATGCGCTGCGAGGCTTCCAGCAGCTTGTCGACGATGTGCTTCGGCGTCGGCCCGTCGGGGTTGCCCATCGACAGGTCGATCACGTCCTCGCCGCGCCGCCGCGCCGCCATCTTCAGCTCGTTGGTAATGTTGAAGACGTACGGCGGCAGCCGCTTAATCCTTGAAAACTCACGCATTGTAGAATTCTAGCGTGAAACTCCACGCCTCCATCCCCAGCGGCGTCAACACGATCACCGGGTACGGCGAGGGCTACGTGATGGTCAACGGCGAGCGCCGCGCATCGAGCGTGGTGGTGCTTCCCGATCGCGTCGAGCAGTGGAGCGCGGCGACCTTCGACGCGCTCACGTTGGAAGATTTCGCCTTTCTGAAGAACCTCGGCGCCGAGATCGTGCTGCTCGGCACCGGCGCCCGGCAGCGCTTTCCGCATCCGCGCCTGACCGCGGCGCTCGCGCAGGCCGGGATCGGCCTCGAGGTGATGGACGTGCAGGCCGCGTGCCGCACCTACAACATCCTGGTGGCCGAGGAGCGCAAGGTCGCCGCGGCGCTGCTTTTCGCATGAGCCTGTTCCCGAGGTTCAGGACGAGAAGAGTCAGGACTTCGGGCGCCACGATCAATCTGGTGCTCGGCGGCGACGGCCCGCCGGTGCTGATGCTGCACGGCTACCCGCAGACGCACGCCATGTGGCACAAGGTCGCGCCGCTGCTGGCGCGCGACTACACCGTGGTGTGCGCCGACCTGCGCGGCTACGGCGACTCCTCCAAGCCGAAGGGCATTCCCGGCCACGGCAACTATTCCAAGCGCGTGATGGCGCGCGACATGGCCGAGGTGATGGCCAGCCTCGGCTTCCTCGGCTTTCACGTCGTCGGCCACGACCGCGGCGGCCGCGTGGGACACCGCATGGCGCGCGACTATCCGCGCCGCGTGCGCACGCTTACGGTGCTCGACATCTCGCCGACGCTGAAGATGTACCAGAGCACCAACATGCAGTTCGCCAAGGCCTACTACCACTGGTTCTTCCTGATCCAGAAGGCGCCGTTGCCCGAGCAGCTGCTCGCGGGCCATGTGCCGTGGTACATCCTGCGCCGGCTCGGCCGCGGCCCGAGCGGCCTGAACCACTTCGACAAGCGCGCGGTGGCCGAGTACGTGCGCTGCTTCAGCGACCCGCGCACCATCCACGCCACCTGCGAGGACTATCGAGCAGCGGCCACGATTGATTTGGTTCATGACAGAAAAAACAAGGCCAAGATCACGATGCCGGTACTTGCCGTGTGGGGGAAGCACGGCGTGATCGCCGCGCTGTTCGACTGCCTCGCCGACTGGCGCGAGGTCGCAGCCGACGTGCGCGGCAAGGCGCTCGCCTGCGGTCACTTCATCGCGGAGGAAAAGCCCGGCGAGCTTCTACTGGAGCTGCGCCGCTTCCTGAAGGACGCCTAGACGTCGATCTCGTCGGGCCCGAGCGTGACGATCTTGCCGTCGCGCCAGATCACGATCGACTCGCCGCGCTCCTTGTGGCGCTTCAGCGCTGTCGTCACGGCGCGGTTGACGGCCTTAACGATTTCTTCGGGATCGAACACTTCTCGCAGGCGAGCGGTCTCGTCGGCATCTCTCACGGCCACTTGCGGTTCCTCGGCGCGGGGCGGTTTCATGTAGCGGATTAGTATCTGGCTCCAGAGGGCATTATCCAGCACCTCAACTCCAGCGCCAACTCTGCGCCATGCCACAGGTCGGCCCGGCGGCGAGGTGTTGTCCATCAATACCCAGGTATTTGCGGCGGGTGAGTACGCGTTAAAGAAATTGTCGAGGCCCCGCTCATAGCGGCGTCTTATCACGTCCTCAGGAATCGAATGCCCACCGGCCGCGACACGCTTGGCAACGCGTTCGACCGCCATGTCGGCGCTCGGCAGCCAGAAGAATGTGAGGTGGAATACGTATCCGGTTCGCTGCATCGCCTGGATGCGAGGAAGGAGCATCCGGCTTGCCAAAGTCGTTTCGAACGCGATGTCTCGGCGCGCTGCCGCAAGAGCCTCGAGTCTGGCCAGCGTCTGCCGCCCTGCCGCGACATCCGACAACCCCTGGTCCCGTGCAATCACGTCCGCGTTCACGAACTCGTCCACGCGCCGGGTGCCGCTCAGGATCTCGGAAGCAGAGGTCGACTTTCCCGCGCCGTTCGGGCCAGCGAGGATGAAGAGGTTTGGCATGGCCTAGTAACGCGCGCGCCTGTTGAGCGTTGGCTGAAAAAACCCTTTTCAATCAGGTGGCTGCCAGTGGAAAAATTTTTCGCTTGCAGCCCAGGCATTCCTTGTGTTCAATGAAGGCGTTACGGCGTATTGCTCAAAAGGGGCTTAAGAACCTCTGCAAATGCTAGGCAAGCCGGTCGCGGACTTCAGCCTCCCCAGCACCGGCGGCACCTTCCGACTGAAAAACGAGCGCGGCGGCAGGCTCGTCCTCTACTTCTCCCCCATCGAAAAACATGCACGGAAGAAAGGTCCGCGGCATCGTGCGCAGCACTTTCGTCGTCGACGAACAGGAGGTACTGAACTTTGTTAAAGCCCCATTGTGTCGAGCCGCCCGCTGTAGAGGTAGAGTCAGTTCCCGCCGTGAAAGCCACCCGCCCGCCGCGAAAACCCAAGGTGAAGAAGCTGTTCGTGCTCGACACGAACGTGCTGATGCACGACCCGACGAGCCTGTTTCGCTTCGACGAGCACGACCTGTACCTGCCGATCGCCACCCTCGAGGAGCTCGACCAGCACAAGCGCGGCCTGTCGGACGTGTCGCGCAACGCGCGCCAGGCGAGCCGTTTCCTCGACGAGATCGTCTCGGGCGACATCAAGGCCGGGCTGCCGATCAGGATCCGCGACGGGCAGCAGTCCAGGGGGCGCCTGTTCCTCCAGACCGAGGCGATCAACGGCGAGCTGCCGGCGACGCTCGCCTCCGGCAGGACCGACAACCAGATCCTCGCCGTCGTGCGGTTCCTGCAGGAGAAGGAGCCGCAGCGCCAGGTGGTGCTGGTGTCGAAGGACATCAACATGCGCATCAAGGCGCGCGCGCTCGGGCTCGCCGCCGAGGACTATTACAACGACAAGGTGCTCGAGGACGCCGACGTCCTCTACACCGGGGTGCGCCCGCTGCCGCGCGACTTCTGGAACACGCACGGCAAGGACATGGAGTCGTGGAAGAAGGAAGGCCACACCTACTACCGCGTGCGCGGCCCGCTGGTGCCGAAGCTGCAGCTGAACGAGTTCGTGTACGACGAGTCGGGCGACCGGCCGCTGTACGCGCTGGTGAAGGAAGCCGCCGGCCGCATTGCGGTGCTGGAAACCCTGCGCGACTACACGCACACGAAGAATTCGGTGTGGGGCATCACCGCGCGCAACCGCGAGCAGAACTTCGCGCTCAACCTGCTGATGAACCCGGCGGTCGATTTCGTCACGCTGCTCGGCCAGGCGGGCACCGGCAAGACGCTGCTCGCGCTCGCCGCCGGGCTGACCCAGGTGCTGGACGACAAGCGCTACTCCGAGATCATCATGACGCGCGTCACCGTGCCGCTCGGCGAGGACATCGGCTTCCTGCCCGGCACCGAGGAAGAGAAGATGCAGCCGTGGATGGGCGCGCTGGAGGACAACCTCGACGTGCTGAACGCCTCCGACGAATCGGGCGGCGAATGGGGCCGCGCCGCGACGCGCGACCTGGTGCGCTCGCGCATCCGCATCAAGTCGATCAACTTCATGCGCGGCCGCACCTTCGTCAACAAGTGGCTGATCATCGACGAGGCGCAGAACCTCACGCCGAAGCAGATCAAGACCCTGGTGACGCGCGCCGGCCCGGGCACCAAGGTGGTCTGCCTCGGCAACATCGCGCAGATCGACACGCCCTACCTCACCGAGGGGTCTTCCGGGCTGACCTACGTCGTCGACCGCATGAAGGGCTGGGGCCACGCCGGCCACGTCACGCTCGCGCGCGGCGAGCGCTCGCGCCTGGCCGACCACGCCGCCGAGGCTCTCTAAGGAATATTTCCGGCGCGGGGGTGTTTCGCCAACCCGCCGAGGGTTTCTGCTACATTTCGCTGCCTTTCATCCTCCGGAACCCGCAATGACTTTCGCTCGCCTGCTTGCTGCTCTTCTTTTCGTCCTGCATCTCGCCCCGGCGTCGGCGCAGTTCCAGCCGCAGGTCGGCCAGTCCGGCAAGGACGTGATCTGGGTGCCGACCCCCGACGACGTGGTCGAGCGCATGCTCACCATGGCGCAGGTGACGCCGCAGGACTATGTCTGGGACCTCGGCGCCGGCGACGGCAAGATCGCGATCATGGCGGCGAAGAAGTTCGGCGCGCGCGCCACGGGCATCGAGTACAACCCCGACATGGTGAAGCACGCCAACGCCAACGCGCAGAGCGCCGGCGTCGCGGGCAACGGCCCCGGCAAGGTGCTCATCCGCCACGGCGACATCTTCGTTACCGACTTCAGCCAGGCGACGGTGATCACGCTGTACCTCCTGCCGGCGCTCAACATGAAGCTGCGCCCCCAGATCCTGTCGATGCGCCCGGGCACGCGCATCGTGTCGCACTCCTTCAGCATGGAGGACTGGGAGGCCGACGAGATCTCCACCCTCGACGGGCGCAAAGCCTACTTCTGGGTGGTGCCGGCCAACGTCATGGGAAGCTGGAACCTCGAGGTCGGCGGGCAGCGCACCGAGATGGCGCTCGAGCAGACCTTCCAGAAGGTGAGCGGCACGCTCACGCTCGGCCCGACCCACGCCGGCCTGCGCGACGCGCGCCTGCGCGGCGCCGCGATCAGCTTCGCCTACGTCGATCCCACGGGGCTGCGCCGCGACTTCACCGGGCGCGTGACCGGCGGCAGGATGGAAGGCAGCTTCCGCGACGAAAAAGGCGCGGAAGGAAAGTGGAGCGCTACCAAGAAGTAAGTGGCTTTTTCTGGACGTCATGCGTATCCGTGAGGATACGCATCGGGTTCTAAGCCAGCTTCTTGTGGGTGCCGTCGCAGAAGGGCTGGTTGCCGGTGTGCTTGCAGCCGCATAGCCAGACTTTCTGCGCTTCGCTCATGCTGAACTTCACCGGCGTGAACTCGGTGGTCTTGTGCGATCCGTCGCAGAACGGCTGGCGCTTCGACTGGCCGCAGCGGCACCACCAGTAGTCCCCGGGCGCAAGCTCCACCGCGTAGGGTCCCTTCTGCGCGATCGTGGGCTCGGCCATGGCGGGTCCTCCTAGAAGGCGTTGGGGTCCTGGAAGTTGGCGAAGCGGGTGAAGCGGCCGAGGAAGGTGAGGTCGATGCGACCGATCGGCCCGTTGCGCTGCTTGCCGATGATCACCTCCGCCCTGCCCTTCGCCTCCTCCTTGTCCGGAGAGTACACCTCTTCGCGGTAGATGAAGAGGATCACGTCGGCGTCCTGCTCGATCGCGCCCGACTCGCGCAGGTCCGACATCAACGGGCGGCGGTCGTTCCTCTGCTCCACCGCGCGCGAGAGCTGCGACAGCGCGACCACCGGCACCTCGAGCTCCTTGGCGAGCGCCTTGAGCGAACGCGACACCTCCGAGATCTCGGTGGCGCGGTTCTCGCCCTGCGTGCTCGCCGACATGAGCTGCAGGTAGTCGACGATCACCAGGCCGAGCTTGCTGTACTCGCGCCTCAGGCGCCGCGCGCGCGCGCGCACCTCGAGCGCGTTGAGCGCCGCGGTCTCGTCGACGTGGATCGAGGCGTCGTGCAGCCTGCCCATCGCGTCGGTGATGTGCGACCACTCCTCGTCGTTCAGCCGCCCGGTGCGCAGCTTGTGCTGGTCGACCTTGGCGAGGGAAGAAAGCATGCGCATCGCCAGCTGCGTCGCGCTCATCTCCATGCTGAAGATCGCCACCGGCAGGCGCGTGCTCGGGTGCAGCGCGACGTGCTCGGCGATGTTGAGCGCGAGCGCGGTCTTGCCCATGGAGGGGCGCCCGGCGATGATGATCAGGTCGCCCGGCTGCAGCCCCGCGGTCTTGCTGTCGATCTCGGTGAAGCCGGTCGGCACGCCGGTGACGTCGGAAGGATTCTCCTGGCTGTGCAGATGGTCGATGCGCTCGAAAACCCTGGCGAGGATCGGACTGATGCCGAGTAGGCCCTGGTCGCGGCGCGCGCCCGAGTCGGCGATCTGGAAGATGCGCGACTCGGCCTCGTCGAGCAGCTGCCCGATCTCCTTGCCGCCGCTGTTGAGCGCGGTCTCGGCGATCTCGGTGGCGACCTGCGCGAGCCGCCGCTGCACCGAGCGCTCGCGCACCAGCTCCGCGTAGCGCCGCACGTTGAGCGCGCTCGGCGTGTTCTGGGCGAGCGCGGCGAGGTACGCCGCGCCGCCGGTCTTGTCCTTGTCCTCGCTCGCCTCGATCGACTCCGACACCGTGACCACGTCGGCCGGCCGGCTCGCCTCCATGAGGCGCGCGATGTGGCGCCAGATCCTGCGGTGGTCGTCGCGGTAGAAGTCGTCGGCCGACACCAGGTCGGCGACGCGGTCGAAGGCCTGGTTGTCGAGCAGCAGCGCGCCGAGCAGCGACTGCTCCGCCTCGACCGAGTGCGGCGGCAGCTTAAGAGCTACAAGCTGAGGGTCCGCGCCCTCTTGACGCGCTACCGGCTGAACAGCCGCCATTTCTTCATTACCTCCCCTTCCCCCGCGACGCAACGCCTCACACGCCAGCCGAACCTAAGCGCAGTAAGCGAACGGGGGAACGGAATCTTACGAAGCACTGAAAAACGTTTGGCAAAACGTCCTGTCGACAACTCTGTTTTTCTGCATTGACTGCTTAAAAAAAATTCAGCGGGTCTAATCAGCTTTCGAGTCAACTCTCTGGCAACAGGAGGGTTGTGCGTAAGCTGTGGATTGCCTGTGGCCAACCTGTTGAGAACCCGGTAGAACATTTCAGCTACTGTACGCTTATACATGCTAGATTGCCAAGTCACATGATGCCGGTATTAGGGCGCAGGCCTACTGCTCACCCAGTACCGAGACAGTGACGGTGACCGCGACGTCGGTGTGCAGCGCGATCTCGATCGGGTAGTCGCCGACCTGCTTGAGCGGCCCCTGCGGCATGCGGATGTTGGCGCGCTCGACCTCGTGGCCCTGTTTCTGCAGCGCCTCCACGATGTCGTAGTTGGTCACCGAGCCGAACAGGCGCCCGTCGGGCCCCGCCTTCTGCGTGATCTGGAGCGTGAGCTTGTCCAGCTTAGCGCCGCGCTCCTGCGCCTTGGCGAGCGCGCTCGCCTGCGCCTTCTCCAGCTCGGCGCGGCGCGCCTCGAAGGCCTTGCGGTTCTCCTCGGTCGCGCGCCTGGCCTTGCCGTGCGGGATGAGGTAGTTGCGCGCGTAGCCGTCCTTGACCTTCACCACCTGGCCGAGCTCGCCCAGATTGGCGATTTTTTCCAGCAGGATGACTTCCATGTCAGTGCAGGTCCGTATAGGGCAGCAGGGCCAGGAACCGGGCCCGCTTGATCGCGTCCGACAGCTGGCGCTGGTAGCCGGCGGCAGTGCCGGTGATGCGCGCCGGGATGATCTTGCCGGTCTCGTTGACGAAGTCCTTCAGCGTCTCGACGTCCTTGTAGTCGATCCACTCGACCTTCTCGGCGGTGAAGCGGCAGAACTTGCGGCGGCGGAACAGCGCCCGCTGGCCCTTGTCCTTCTTGTCCTTGCCGAACTTCCCCTTGCCCTTGCCCTTACCCCTGCGCGGCGGCGGCATGCGTTTCTCCTTCGATGAATTCGATGTTGGTCACGTGCAGCACCAGCCTCTTGGCGCGCTTGCTTTTCGCGGCCAGGAAGCCTTGCAGTTTCAGGTTCATTCCCAGTTTGGCGCTCGCGATGAGCCTGGCTTGTGTCTCAAATGCAATGGCGGCGACTTCAGCCTGAATGCTGCGCCTGCCGCCGGCCTCGTCCTGCTGCGACTCGTGCGCGAGCTTGAACTCGACCGCGGCGACGCCTGCAGGCGTGTAGCGCAGCGCGCCCAGCTCAAGCAGCCGGCCGCTCAGCTCGACCCGGTTCAGCGCCTGCCTCGGCTGGCGGCGCGCCGGCGCCGCGCTCCATCATCGACTTGGATTTCTCCTCGCGCATCATCGGCGAGGGCGCGGTATGCGCCTTGTCCATCTTGATGATGAGATGCCGCAGCACGGCGTCGCTGAACTTGAAAGAGTGCTCGAGCTCGGTGAGCGTCTCGTTGTCGCACTCGATGTTCATGAGGACGTAGTGCGCCTTGTGCACTTTTGCGATCGGGTAGGAAAGCTGCCGGCGGCCCCAGTCCTCGAGGCGGTGCACGGTGCCGTTCCTCTGCGCGATCAGGCCTTTGTAGCGCTCGACCATCTGCGGCACCTGCTCGCTCTGGTCGGGATGGACGATGAAACAGATCTCGTAATGCCGCATGCCGATTTGACTCCTTTTCCTATGGTTTTGGCCTACCGTCATGCGTAACGGTGAGACCAGGAAGGGCGCGGATTATAGCAGCAAAGAATCAGCGCTCGCGCCCGGCTTCGTGGAAGGCCTTCTGCACCGGCGAGAGCAGGTACTCTAGCACCGTGCGGCTGCCGAGGTGGATCTCGGCCATGACCTGCATGCCCGGCGCGAGCGTATAGCGGTGGCCGTCGCTCTCGAGGTGCTGGTGCTTGAGGTCGATCAGGGTGCGGAAGGCGAGCGGGCCGGCGGGGCGGTCGCGGCCGGCGAGGCCGCCGGAGCGCGTATTCGGGTTGGGCGACTCGGTGGCGTCGGCGCTGACCTGCGCGACGGTTCCCTCGAGCATGCCGTACTTCTGGAAAGTGAACGCCGCGAGCTTGATCTTGGCGGCCTGCGCGGCGCGCACGAAGCCGACGTCGTCGTTCGACACCCACACCTCGGCGCGCAGCTTCTCGCCTTCGGGAACGATGGTCATGAGGATGGTGCCGGGCGCGACGACGGTGCCGGGGGTGTGCGTCGCGAGGTCCTTCACGGTGCCCGACTGCGGCGCGCGCAGCTCGAGCAGGCCGTGCCGGTGCTGCTGCTTGGCGAGCTCCTGGCGCAGGCGCTCGGCCTGCGGCGCGGCTTCGGCGCGCTCGGCCTGCAGGCTGCGCAGATAGTCCGCGCCGATCTGCGCGAGGCGCGTCTCCGACTGGGCGATCGTCGCCTGGGCAGCCGCGATCGCGAACTCCTGGCTCTTCAGGTCCTGCTCCTTCTCGATACGCTCCCGCTGCTTGTCGGTGTACATCAGGCGGCCGGCGAAGCCGTCCTTGGAGAGCTTCTCGAATGCCTTCTCCTGCTCGCGGTAGTGCGGCAGCACCGCGAGGAGCTTCGCGCGCACCTCGTTGGCGGCGGCGAGATCGTGGCGCGCCCGTTCGAGCACGCTGCGCTCCTGCGCGAGCGCGCTCTGGTGGGCCGCGACGTTGGCCGCGTGCTGGGCTTTCGCCTGGAGATAAATGTTTTCGGGATCGTCCTGTACCCGCAGCAGAGGATGACCCGCGAGCTGCGCCTCGATGCGCGCGAGCGCGAGCCGCTTGGTGTGGTACTCGGCGGTGAGCGCCCGTCCGTCCGCCGCAAGGAGCGCGGTGTCCATGCGCATCAGCACTTGGCCCTCGCGCACCAGCTCGCCTTCGCGCACGAAGATTTCCTTGACCACGCCCTGCTCCGAGGGTTGCACGATCTTGAGGTACCCCGCGGGAACAAGCTTGCCCTCGGCGGTAGCGACGATATCGAGCCTCGCCAGCGCGGCCCAGGCGAGCGCCGCGGCGACGAGGGCCAGGAGAACGTAGAGAACGCCGCGGCCGAGGGGCGCGGGCGGGCGGCCCTGCACCTGCAGCAGCGCGGGCTGGAAGTCGGCCGGATCGGCGTCGTGCAGGATCTTCATAGCCTGCGGAAGCCTTCGATCAGGCCTTCGAGCGTCCTCAAGCCCTCCTGCCCGCGCGCCGCCCCGATCGAGCCCTCGAAGCCGAAGCCGCTGCCGCCTTGCGCCATCGAACCTGCGAGGAGCCCGCCGCGCATGCCCGGCAGCCAGGCGCCTTCGCGCCCGCCGTCGTCTGCGCCGAGTCTCTGCGCGTAGTCGGCCACCGCGCGCCAGCGCGCGGCGACCTCGTGCCTGGAGAGAGCGCGCCCCTCGCGGCCGAGCAGCTCGTGCAGGCGCTCGAAATCGAAACGCGCCGGGCGCGACAGGCGCCCGCCGCTCCAGTCATGATCGCTTTCGTGCTTTTCGCCGCGATGATCCTTTCCGTCCCTGTCGCCGCCGCCGTGCCGGTGGCGGTGGTCATCGTCGCGGTCATGGCGCGGCGCGTCGTGCCCGTCGTCGGGCTCGAAGCGGCGCCGCGTCCGGCTGCGGATCTCCTGCACGTCCCAGGCCGTGCCGTCGGCGAACTGGATGCGCTCGACGCGCTTCGCCGCCGAGGCGAACCAGCCCTTCACCGTCACGCTGCCGTGCGGTCCCTCGAGGTCCACCACCAGGTCGTCGTGCCGGCGCTTCAGGCGCACCGTCTGCGCCGTGATCCCTTCGCCGAGACGCAGCGTGTCGGTATCGGACCCGGTCTCCTCGATGACGTCGTCGCCGCCGTGAAGCTCGTATACATAGACGTCGGCGCCGGCGCCGCCGGAGAGGCGGTTGTCGCCGCTGTTGCCGGCGATCACGTTGTCGAGCGCGTTGCCGGCGGCGTCCAAGTCTTCGCTCCCCAGCAGCCTCAGCTCCTCGACGTTCTCGGGCAGCGCGTAATCGGCGCTCGCGTAGATGATGTCGTAGCCCTCGCCCGCGTTCTCGACCACCTCGTCGACCTTGCACTGCTTTTCGTCATCGTCATCGTCGTCGTCATGATCATGATCGTCATCGTCGTCGCGATGATGTCCGCCCTTGCTGCCCGGATTGCCCGGCGAGGTGCCCGGCCCGTCGTTCTGGTTGTCGTCGTGCCCTGGCGGCGGCGGGTCCTCGCCGTTGCCGACACCCTCATTGCCCTTGTGCTTCGGCGGGCAGGTCTGGTCGACGTAGTAAACGTCATCGCCGGCGCCGCCGCGCATGACGTCGAAGCCCTTGCGGCCGTTGATCACGTCGTCGCAGGGCGTGCCATCCAGGAGGTCGTTGCCGTCGGTGCCGATGATGGTCATACCGCCGCCGCCACCACCCCCGGCGACCACGAGCGTGAAGTCCTCGAATGTGCTGGCGCCGGCAAGGTCGGTGGCCAGCACCCGGATCTGCAGGCTGTCCGTACCGCCTTCGCAGTGCTCGCCGCCGGGCGGCGTGCCCGTGAAGGTGCGCGGCTGCGCCGGATCCTGGTTGAAGCTCAGCCAGTCAGGCAGCGACGTGCCGTCGACGAGCGTGGCCGTGTAGGTCAGCACGTCGCCCTGGTCGATGTCAGCAAAGGTGTCGGCTGCGAAGGTGAATTCGAACAGCGTGCCGGCGCTCGCGTTCTGGTCGTCGATCGCATTCGCCACCGTCGGCGCGTCGTTCGTGCCGGTGATGGTTACCGCGAGCAGCCCTTCGGTGCTGTCGATGCCATCGGCGGCGAGATAGGTGAACGCGTCGCTCGCCGTCTGCCCGGCCGCCAGCGATTGCACCGCGGCGGTATCGTTGGCGAGGGTGTAGATGTAGCTGCCGTCGGCGTTGAGCGCCAGGCTGCCGTAGGTACCGGCGTTGCCCACCGTCAGGACCGTTTCCTGATCGATGTCGGTGTCGTTGTCGAGCACGTTGCCGCTCGCGACGAGCTTCACGTCCTCCTGCACCGAGTCCGTATCGTTCGCGGTCTGCGGCGCGTCGTTCGTGCCGGCGATGGTCACGGTAAGCGTTCCCCCGGTGCTCTCGATCCGGTCGCTGGCGAGATAAAGGAAGGTATCGCTCACCGTCCGGCCGGACGCCAGCGACTGCACCGCGTCGTTGTCCAGCGCATAGCTGTAGCCGCCGTCGAACGCAAGCGTCAGGGTGCCGTAGGCTCCGGCAAACGTTCCGGGGTTCGCGACGGTGAGCAGCGTCCCGGCGTCGGCGTCGGTGTCGTTGGCGAGCACGTTGCCGGAGGCGGAGAGCGCGAGGTCTTCCTGCACCGCGGCGCCATCGTTCACGGTCGCGGGCGCGTCGTTGGCGCCATCGATCGAGACCACGAGCTCGGCGCCGCTCGTGTCGAAGCCGTCGCTCGCCTCGTAGGCGAACACGTCAAAAACCCGCTGGCCCTGCCGCAATGTCTGGGCAGCCACGTTATCGAGCGTATACACGTAGCCGCCGTCGGCGCCGAGCTCGAGGCTGCCGAAGATTCCGGCGTACGTTCCGGGCGCCGCGACGCTCAGCTGCGAATCGATGTCGCTGTCGTTGGCGAGCAGGTTTCCGCTCGCGATCGTCGCGAGGTCTTCCTGGACGTTCGCCGCATCTCCTAGAGCTTGTGGAGCGTCGTTCAGCCCGGCGATGGTGATGACCAGCTTGCCGAGGGCGCTTTCCAATCCGTCGGTCGCGCTGTAGGCGAAGGCATCCGTGAGGCTTGCGCCCTGCGGCAGCGCCTGCACCGCCGCGAGGCTGTTGTTCAGCACGTAGCTCCAGGCTCCGTCGGCCGCCAGCGTCAGCGTGCCGTACAGGCCGGCAAACTCCCCGGCGGTTTCGACTTCCAGCGTCGTCCCCTGGTCGGCATCCGCGTCGTTCTCGAGCACGTTGCCGCTCGCGAAGAGCAGCGTGTCCTCCCGCACGGTCGCCGTGTCGCCTGCGATGACCGGGGCGTCGTTCAGACCCGCGATGTGGACGATGAAGCTCGCGCCGGAGGACAGCGGATTGGCCGCGTCGTCGATGACCTCGTAGTTGAATTCCTCCGTGACATCCTCCCCCGCCGCCAGGAACTGGACTGCGTCGTTGTCGAGCGCGTAGGCATAGCTGCCGTCCGCGTCCAGGACGAGCGTGCCGAACTCGCCGACATAGGTCCCCGTATCTCTCACGCTGAGGGTGTCGAGCTCGTCGACGTCGAGGTCGTTGTCGAGGACGTTGCCGCTCGCGCCGAGGATCGCGTCTTCCTGCACGAATACCTCGTCGGTCTCGGGGGACGGCTCGTCGTTGGCGCCGTTGATGGCGATCGTCACGGTGCGCGTCGCCGACGCGCCGTGCAGATCTTCGATGGTGAGGTCGTAGTGCTGGGTCAGCGTCTCGCCTTCGGCAAGATACTGCAGCTCGTCATTCGGCACCTCGAAGGTCCAGTTGACCGAGCCGGTCCCGAACCCGGCGCTATCCTGCAAGACCGAGGCATTGAAATCGCCGAGGTAGCCCAGCGCCTGCGGCGCAAAAGTCAGGCTGTGGCTGTCGCTGAGATCGACGTCGGAGAAGGCGACGAGGCCTTCCGCGGCCTGAAGATCCGGAACGAGCTCGTTGCGCACGAGCTGGTTGACCTCGACGCTGTCGAGATACCAAAAGTCCGGGTCGTTGCGCAGCGCGAACTCGAGGTGCGATGACCCGTCCACACCGGCCACGTCGTAGCGGTACTCGGTGGTGTCGCCGAAGGTAACGTTCTCCAGGGCCGTCAGGACTTCGCCGTTCCAGCTCGCGCTGAACGTGGCGTCGGTCGCGGCGCCGCCTCGCAGGAGGAAGCGCACGACGTAATCCGGGCCTTCGAAGGTAAGGAGATCCTGGCTGAGCAGCGTCTCGGCGCCGATCGCGCCGAAATAGCCCACCGGCCCGTCGAGGCCGAAGAACACGCCGGTGAAGCCGGTCTCGCCCTCGAGCGTCCAGCCGGAGAAGTCGAAGCCGCCGTTCTGCAAGCCGATGTCGAACTCGAGCTCCTCGACGATCGGCCGGTCCTCGGTGACTTCGCCGGCGCCGCCGGCGGCAGAAAAGCTCGGCGCATCGTTCTGCCCGATAACGTCGACCTGAAGCGAGGCACTGTCGTGGGCGTTGACTTCGTCCTGGACTTCGTAGCTGAAGAAGTCGCTGGCAATCTCGCCCTCGGCGAGCCATTGCGCGTCATCGGGCGTGTAGCCGTAGCTGCCGTCTTCGGCGAGCACGAGCGTTCCCAGGGCACCGGTGGTGCTGCCCGGGTTTGCCACGGTGAGAAGAACCCCGTCGCCAAAGTCGTTCGCGAGCACGTCGCTGCTCACCGCCGGCCCGTCCTCGAGCACGTCGGCGAGGTCGTCGTTCGCCTCGATCTGGTGCTGGCTGGCGAGGGAGGCGATCGCGGCCTCGTCGAGCACCGTGCCGTCGCAGAACTCGATCGCGCGCACGCGCGAGAAGGGATCGTCGAACCAGCCGGCGAGCGTCAGCCGGTCGCGGCTGCCGTTCAAGCCGATGGTGACGTCGGTGCCGTCGGTCGACAGCGTGACGTCGCCGAGCGCGAGGTCTTGCGTCACGTGCACCACGTCGAAGCCGCCGCCCGAGTTGAACACCACGTCGCGGCCCGTGCCCGGGCTCAGGTTGTAGACGTCGTTGCCGCCTTCGCCGTGCAGCTCGTCGTCGCCCGCGCCGCCTTCCAGCACGTCGTCGCCGAGGGAGCCGAAAAGGCGGTCGTTGCCCGCGCCGCCCTCGAGGCGGTTGGCGTTCGCGTTGCCGGCGATCAGGTTGTCAGCCGCATTGCCGCGGCCGATGAGGAGGTTCGCTCCCTCCATCATGAACAGGGCTTCGACGTGCTCGGGCAGGGTAAGCTCGGCGGAGGCGAACACCTGGTCGTAGCCCTCGTCCGCGTTCTCGATCACCGTGTCCGCGGTCCACACGCGCGTCACCGCGCCCGGGATCAGCTCGCCGCAGTCGTCGAACACCGGGATGCCGGTCGTCGTGAAGAAGCTGCCGTCGACCCGGTAGTTGTCGTCGCCGGTGCCGCCCGCCATGGTGTCCAGGCCCGCGCCGCCGTCGAGGTTGTCGTTGTTGGTGGCGTTGAGCGGCCCGTCGGCGCCGCCGATGAGCGTGTCGGCGCCCTCGCCGCCGAAGAGCGAGTCGTTGCCCGAGCCGCCGTCCAGCACGTCGTCGCCGGCGTCGCCCGCCAGGAAATCGTTGTTCGTCAGGAACTCGCGGCCGTTCGCTTCGGCGCTGCCGCCGCCTTCTTCGCCCTCGCCGCCGTCGACGAAGCCGTTCGCCGCGTCGACCGACAGGCCGTCGTCGCCGCCGTAGAGAACGTCGTCGCCTTCGCCGCCCACGAGCTGGTCGTCGCCCGAGCCGCCGTCGATGGCGTCGGCGCCGCTGCCGCCGTTGATGAAGTCCGAGTTCTGCGCCAGCACCTCGGAAGGCGCTTCGCTCGGCTGCTTGAAGGGCGGCTCCTCGCCGTCACCCTCGCCGTCGCCGCCGCCGTAGCCACCGTAGCCCGAACCGACGAAGATCGCGTCATCCCCGCCGTACAGATCATCGTCGCCTTCCTCGCCGGCGATGAAGTCGGATCCGGCGCGGCCGTCGATGCGGTCGACGCCTCCCTCGCCGTTGAGGAAGTTGAAGCCGTCGTTGCCGATGATGACGTTGTCGAGCTCGTTGCCGTCGCCGCTGAAACCCGGCACGAAGCCGCGGTCGGCGAAATCGCCGAGCAGCATCAAGTTCTCGACGTTGTCCGGGAGCGAGAAGCTGTCGCCGCTGATGACGAGGTCGGTCCCCTCGTCGAGCGCCTCGAACGCCTGGTCGTCGAAGCGGTCGGCGGCGTAGACATCGTCGCCCGCCCCGCCGAAGAGCTGGTCCAGCCCGCTGCCGCCGTCGAGCCGGTCATCGCCTTCGCCGCCGTACAGCACGTCCTGGGAATCGCCGCCGAAGAGCTGGTCGTTGCCCGCGCCGCCCAGTACTGTGTCGGCATCGGAACCGGCGTCGACCACGTCGTCGCCTTCACCGGCGTCGATGCTGTCGAATCCCGACCGGCCGAAGATGCGGTCGTCGCCTTCCAGCCCGACGAGCACGTTGTCGCTGTCGTTCCCGGTGATGGTGTTGGCGAGCTCGTTACCGGTGCCGTCGATGTTGCCGGCGGGGTTGCCCAGCTCGTCGGCGTCCAGCAGCTCCAGGTCCTCGAGGTTCGCGCCGAGCGTGTGCGTGGCGCTCGAAAACACCAGGTCCTGACCGCCCGCGGCGCTGTCCTCGATGGTGACGTCGAGCTGGTTGTCGACGTAGTAGATGTCGTTGCCGTCGCCGCCGGTCATGAGATCGGCGCCGAAGCTGCCGAAGAGAGTGTCGTCCCCGCTACCACCGTCGAGCCGGTCGTCGCCCCCGCCGCCGTAGAGGAAGTCGCTCCCGTCCATCCCGGAGAGAAGGTTCGCGCCCTGGTTTCCGGCGATCGCGTTGTCGAGCGCGTTGCCGCTGCCTTGCAGATCTTCGGTTCCCTGGAGAAAAAGGTCCTCCACGTTGGCCGTGAGCGTGTAGCTGAGGTTGGAGAAGACCCGGTCGTGCCCTTGCTCGGCGCCGGTAAGGCCCTCTTCCACCACCAGGTCGCCGGCATTCTCGACGTAGTAAGTGTCGTCGCCGCTGCCGCCCGCCATCTGGTCCGCGCCCTCGCCGCCGTCGAGAGAATCCGCGCCTCCCAGCCCGAGCAGCGTGTCATCGCCCCCGTTGCCGTAAAGCGGGTTGCCGAAGAGGTTGCCGGTGATGGCGTTGTCGAGCGCGTTGCCCGCTCCAACGAGCGGGGTCGCATTCGATGAGAACAGCCCGTCGGTCGCGCCGAAGCCCAGCGCCGCGCGGCTCGCATGATCGAGCAGCACCAGGTTCTCGAAGTTCTCGGCGAGCGTGTAGGTGGAGACGTTCGAGTACACCGTGTCGATGCCCGCGTCGAGCTCCTCGAACAGCTCGTCGACCGATTCGTCCTCGTAGCGGATGGTCGCGGTATTGGCGTAGCCGAACGCATACTCGAAGGCGCCGTCGACCACGTAGCGGTCGTCGCCCAGGCCGCCCTGCATCAGGTCGGCGCCGCCGGAGCCGGCGAGGAAGTCGTCGCCCTCGCCGCCCTCCAGCACGTCGTGGTCCCAGCCGCCGATCAGCCGGTCGTCGCCGCCGTTGCCGGCGAGCGTGTCGCCCTGGCGCGCGTCGACGAAGATTTGCGAGCCGACCGAGTCGAGCTCGTCGGAGCTGGTCTCGCCCTCGAAATAGCGCGCGAGCGCGCGGTCCCACAGCCGCTCGGCCACGCCGCTCGGAAAAACGCCCAGATACCTTACCGAGCCGGGCCCGGAAACCAGGTTGTCGTTCAGGCCGTCCAGGCGCGTGGAGAGGAGCTGGTTCGCGCCCTCGTTGCCGCTGAGCACGTTCTGCTCGGCGTTGCCCGAGCCGTCGATGTCGGCGGTACCGGTAAGCGTCAGGGTCTCGACGAAATTGGGCAACTCGAACGACGCCGAGCTCTCCACCGTGTCGAAGCCGTTGCGGATCACCGTCGAGCCGCCGCTGAAGGCGTCGAAGAGCCATTGATCCTGCTCGATCACGCGGTCGCCCTCGCTGTCGACGAGGTAGAGATCGTCGCCCTCGTCGCCGCGCATCAGGTCGGCCCCCGCGCCGCCGTCGAGCTGGTCGGCGCCCTCGCCGCCGTCGAGCACGTCGTCCCCGCCGAGCCCGGAAAGGGTGTTGTCCCCGGCGGTGCCGGTAATGACGTTCGCCAGCTCGTTGCCGCTGCCGGCGAGCGCCGTTCCGCTCAGCGTGAGGTTCTCGACGTTCGCGGAGAGCGTGGTGTCGACGCTCGCCTCGACGCTATCGGTTCCCGCATCGGCCTCCTCCAACACCTGGTCGAGCGTGTCGTCGATGAGGTAGGTGTCATCGCCCGCGCCGCCGGCAAGGAAGTCCGTGCCCGCACCGCCGTAGAGAGAATCGTCGCCCTCGCCGCCTTCCAGGGAATCGGCGTCCGCGCCGCCGTCGAGCGCGTCGTCGCCCGCCTCGCCGAGCAACAGATCGTCGCCTGCATCGCCCGTGACCACGTCGTCGCCTTCACCCGCCGCGACCACGTCGTCGCCTTCGCCCGCGAATACCGTGTCGTCGCCCGCCTTGGCGATCACCACGTCGTCGGAGGCGAGCGCATCGATACGGTCGGCCATCACTGTCCCGACGATCACGTCGGCCTCCGGCGTGCCGCTGAGATCGAATCCTTGGGCGAGCACCTGCGCGAGCGTCAGGGTCTGGTTCTGGAACTCGAAGCGGTCGATGACCGGGTTGGCGAGCGGGTCGTCCGGGTCGAAGCCTTCGATGTGGATCTGGTCGCCGTTGCCGAAGTCGAGCGCGAGCGAGCCCAGGCCCAGGCCGAACAGGCCCGGGAAGAAGTTGAAGCCGAACTGGATCGTGTTGCCCGCGCCGTCGATGATGGTGTCGATGCCATGGCCGAGCCCGTAGCCGTACCGGTCGCGGCCGGCGCCGCCGGAGAGCCGGTCCGCGCCCGCGTCGCCCTGGAGATGGTCGTCGCCGTCGCCGCCTTCGAGCGAGTCGTTACCGAGCCCGCCGAAGAGCCGGTCGTCGCCGTCGCCGCCCGAGAGCGTGTCCGCACCCTCGCCGCCGGCCATTTCATCTGCGCCCTGGCCACCCGAAAGGACGTCATCGCCGCCTTCGCCCACGATGAGGTCGTCGCCCAGCCCGCCTTCGAGGGTGTCGGCGCCAGTGTCGGCGCCGGTGCCGTCTCCGCCCGCGAGCACGTCGTCGCCTTCGCCGCCGTCGAGCTGGTCGTCGCCCCCCATGCCGAACAGGCGGTCGTCGCCCGCGCCGCCCTCGAGCACGTCATTGCCGTCGGTCGTGCCGAGCGCCACGCCGTCGCCCGAGAGCTCGTCGTTGCCCTCGCCGCCGGAGAGAAAGTCGTCGCCCGCCTGGCCGAGTAGCGTGTCGCCGTCGTCGCCGCCCTCGATGGTGTCGTCGCCGAAGCCGCCTTGAATCTGGTCGATACCCGCATCGCCGAGGAGGAGGTCGTCGCCGCCTTCGCCGAAGATCTGATCGTCGCCCGCGCCGCCATCGATGAAGTCCGCGTCGCCGGTCTCGTCGTCGGCGCCGGTGTCGCCAACGAGCTGGTCGGCGCCTTCAGCGCCGAGGAGTGTGTCCTCGCCCTCGCCGCCGAAGACGATGTCGTCGCCCGCGCCGCCGTCGGCGTAGTCGTCGCCCGCGTAGCCCTGCAGGCGGTCGTTGCCCGCCTCGCCGTAGAGCTCGTCCGCCGCCTGCTCGGCAAGGGGCGTGTCGTCGGCGTCGCCGAAGAGCTGGTCGTCGCCCTCGCCGCCGTAGAGCTGGTCGGCGCCGCCCGCGCCGATCAGGATGTCGTTGCCCGCTTCGCCGTCGAGGTAGTCATCCCCGCTCGCCACCGCGCTGCCGTCGCCCTGCAGCAGGTCGTCGCCCTCGCCGCCGAAGAGCGCGTCGTTCCCCCCGGTGCCGAAGAGCCGGTCATCGCCCGCCCCCCCGTCCAGAAAGTCATCCCCCTGTTCACCGGGTGCGAACGGATCGTCGCCCGCGAGCTCATCCGCCCCTTCCCCGCCGAGCAGCGTGTCGGCTCCGCCCTCGCCGAAGAGGAAATCCGCCCCGGCCTCGCCGAACACCACGTCGTCGCCCGGGCCGGCGAGGACATCGTCGTCGCCTCCACCGGCATGGATGCGATCGTCGCCCGTGCCCTCGGAGATGAGCGTCGCGCCGCTCACCGTGTAGTTCACGACATCGCCCGCGATGGTCTTCGTCACCGTCCAGTTGGCGTCGAAGGCGTCGTAGAAGGCATCGCCCCGGATGTAGTCCGCCCCGCCCCCGCCCGCGAGCACGTCATCGCCACCCCCGCCCGCGATGAAGTCCGAGCGGCCCGAGCCGATCCCGAGGTCCGCGCCCTCCATCCCCTGCAGGAAGTCCCCGCGCGCGGCGCTTCCCGGGTCCGCGGCGCCTTGCGCGATCGCATCCATGAGCGCGATCCGGTCCTCGCCGTAGAGCTCGTCATCGCCCCCCACGCCGTAGACGATGTCGTCGCCCGCGCCCCCCTCCAGGATGTCGTTGCCGCTGGCGCCATTCGCCACGTCGCCGCGGATCACGTCGCGCCCCGCGCCGCCCTTCACCCGATCGTCGCCCGCCTCCGCGTTCAACTGATCGTCGCCCTCCCCGCCCTCGATCACGTCATTGCCCGCCCCGGCATTGACAGTGTCGTCGCCCGTGCCGACGTTGATCACATCGTCGCCGCCGCGGAACGCGTTCACAAAGTCGTCCCCGCCGCCCGGGGCGATGAAGTCGTTCCCGGCGCTGTCGTTCAGCGTGTCCGCGCGGTCGGGCGCTGGAGTGTTGGTGAGGATCAGATTGCCGATGTCGTCGCTGCGATACTCGACCACGTCGGGATCGGGATTGAAGTCCTCGGGCTCGAAATCGCCCAGAATGTCGCGCGTGGTGGCCGGCGTGCCGCCGGCTTGAGGCTCCTCGCGCGCATCGAGCGAGAGGGTGATGGTATGAGATACGGGAGTGCCGGTCGTGTCACCGGGCGCTGGCTGCAGCGTCGCAATCAGCTCGATGTTCTGGTCGGCATCAATGTCGCCGTCTTGAAGAACGGCAAACGTGATGGTGTTCTGGCCTTCCGGAACCGTGATCTCTACCTGTCCGTTGGTGAACGGCACCACGTCATTGCCAAACATTCCTTTGATGAAACTAATCGCGCCATTGACCGCGATTTTCAGGGTTTCCCCCGCTTGCGCTGCGGTGTTAAGGGCAATCGTGTAGGTCTTACTCAGCCCCTCCTTAATCGTGCCCACTACGCCCGTTGCGGCCTCGTGAGCGAACTCCGCAAATCCGTTCTTGTTTCTGCCTTCCGTTACCTCAATCCTGGCTTGCCGGCGAAGGTCAACAGCTAGATCTTTGTTTGCGAAGTTCTTGACGGTAACGCTGTTGCCTGAACCACCTAGACCCTCCCCTGAAATAACGAGATCCCTCCCCTGCTTCTTAAACTCGATACGTTGGGCTTCGTCGCGCCACGTTCCGGGTAACAGGGACGCCGTCCCTCCCGCGATTACTATTCCGTTGATGACTATGCGGCCGAGTCCATCGGAGTCGTAGATGGTGTCTGCCGCATCCCCGGTACCATAGACATATATGTCGTTCCCTAATCCGCCAACCAGGACGTCGTTGCCGCCGCCCCCGGCGAGCGAATCGTCCACTGGACCACCCCAGAGCAGTTCAGCGTCTTGATTTCCCGCAACGGCAAGTCGGCCGCCGTCTGCTTGGCCCAGCTGGACGTACCAAGTCGCCGTTGTTGGCAGTGTTGCAGTCGGACGAAGTGAGAAGGCAGCCTGACCACGCTCGGTGTCCGTCGCGAGGATCACGCCGAGTTTGTTCTGATATCCCTTGATCTTCTTTAGATCACCGCCCGAAACTCGGCTGATATCGAATGCAACACCACCAGAAACAGGCTGGAAGAATTGCCCAGCAAACGGAGTGTCGGAGGCTTCATTGAATCTCTCAAGAAGGATCTGAAGCAGGCCGTCAACTCTCGCACGCTCGACCGCGCTCGGTGCTCGAGCTGCGAGGATGTTCGCATCTGCCGCAAAGCGATTGAGGCCGTTCGACATGCCCGTTGAAGGGTCAAATTGAAACTCCAGGAGTCGCTGCAGGATGTCTTTTCTATTGCCAGCCAGTGGAGTTGCGAAGAGCTTCTGGTCTGCGAACAAAGCTAATAGCTGTGGTAGCCTGCGCGAAGCTGTCCGCAGCTCGGAAGATTCGTATGCCGCAGCATGCAGTTGGATAGAGTGTCGCGAGAATGCCCCTAGCTCGGAGTTACCAATATCGATCGTCTCTAGTGGCCAGTTCGCGATCGTGTTGCCTATAGCTCGAATGAAGTCGACTATTTCGCCATTGATAAAGAATCCATCTACCGCAGACTCGCGTTGAAGGTAGAGATCAACAAAAACATCAAGGTTCGGTGCGTCTGCTATCGCGTTAAGCGACGTGTCGTTAAACCCATTCGCGGCGAGTAGCGTCCCCAGCGCTCTGGCATTGCGGATGTTTGCTGCGGGCTCGAAGGGAGCGGGTGCGAACACGGTCGCCGGTCGATCGAAATAGAAAGCCATCAGCCCGGCTAGCCCGCCGCCTAGCGAATGGCCAGTGAACGTGACGTGTTCACGCCCAAAGCGAGCGGCGACCCGTTGATACAACAATGCAGCCTGTTCTAGCTGTTTAGAAAGGAGGCCGGATGCGAGAGCACCATTAGCGAGCCAATCGCGAAGCCCATCCGCTGTAAATACATCGGGATTCGTGCCTTGAAACGCAACGACGACCTCGTTTCCCTTGGAAAATATTTCGGCTGAGAAGCCGCTGGGGCCGGGACCCACCGGGAATCCAAACTCGGTACGGACATGCCTTGTCCAGCCAGCAGGTACCACGGGCCGATTTACGTCCGATCGGATGTCTCGATAGGCGGCATCCGCCAACAAGCCATACTCGTTCGTTGTCGCCATTGCTGGTTCTCCTCTGCCTATTGCTTCCCTTCGGGAGCGAGCGGGCGAACAATAGTTCTAAACCGCTTGTCCATTCGAAGATCTGAATCAAGTTCGCGCTTGAGCTTCAAGTCGACATGAATGCCTGACTTTGAGCGCCGATCAATGAACAACGTCTGCGTGTTACCTAACAGGTTCGCCTGCACACTCTGCGGAATCTGGCTCAAGGAAATCCTTCGCCAGCCCTCAGCAGTCAAGTGAAAGGACACATGCACTTCATTGTCGGGCACGCTCCACTCGTCCCTTCCTACACCCGTTGTCACTATGCAGACGAGGTAAACAGTTCGGTCCGGTTGAATATCTAACGCTAGAGGTTGGAGGCTTCCTTCCCATGAAACCTTGCGGTTAATTGGAGCCGGCAAGTTTGCTGCAATACTTGATCTCTGAAATAGCCATCCAATACGGAAACCAGCTCCGACGTCCATCACCTGGCGATACTCCTCCTTCCTATCCACGACGATTACGCGGCCATCAGATAAACGGACATCCTCTCTCCAATCGAAACTTTTTGTGTTCGAGCATGCGGCGACACCGGGAAGAAGTAGCAGCAGGAATGGAATAAAGCGAATGCCGTTTGCCATGGAACTGCCTCCTAATTCGGATAGAGCCCACAAATAGCCTACTTCTTGAAATTGAGAGCGATGGTTGGACCATCTACGCCGTCGAAAGTGGTTTGCGCCGCGCGCTTCGGCCAATGAAGAGCCTGTATGTTATTGCCCAGCAAGTTCGGCTCTCGCGTAGGTAAGCGCCGCCTCGCGTAGCTGACCAGCCAGGAAACCCAGCCCGAGCGTAATATTGTTTCGCCAGTCGCGGCTATTGTCTGGTCCTAGTTCAGGATTCGTACCCTGAAAGGCGATTACGACTTCGCCGGTCTCCTCATTTCGGAAAACCTCGGCAGAAAATCCGGTCGGATGCGGTGTGCCGGTGATGCTGAAATCGGCGCGGTTTAACGGCTGCCACTCCGATAGCAACACAGGAACGTTCCTCGTGCCGCGAATATCACGATATGACGCATTCGCGAGAACTGCATAGTCAATCGGGTCTGCCATGGCACTCCCTCTTTTGCGCCTTTACTCCTTCTTGTCTTGCGCAGGACGAACGATGGTTCGCAATTCCTTCGCGAGCCGTGGATTCGAATCTATAGCCTTCTTCTGCTCAAGTCTTACTGTAGATCCCGGCTTGAGGGCTTTTTGCCCTTCAAAGAACTCTCGCGTGTTTGCCAGAAAATTCGGTTTCGCCGATTGTGGGAGGTCTGATAACGCCATTCGCTGCCAACCTGAATCAGTAAGCCGAAAGATGACATATGCAAGCCACGGGTTCTTGTTTACTTGCTGCCATGGAATCTTCCACTCGTCGAAATCCTTAGCCGCCGCAACTATTCCTACAAAATAAATCGCTCCATCCGGGAAGATATCGAGTACGAGCGGATGCAGCGAGCCCTGCCATTCAACCGTTGTGGAAATCGGCGCAGGTAATGTCGCTCTAAAACTGCCACGCTGATATAGCCAGCCCTTGCGCCCCCAACCGGAACCAGAGTCGCTGACGAGAAGATATTCATCGGACCGCTCGGCGATGATGATCCGGCCATCGGAGAGCTGAACCTCTTCGGACCATTTCACGTAGAGCCTGCCGTCGGCTTCCTTGAGCGCCTCGTTCCCACATCCTTGAATCGGCATGACCAAGAGGAGCGCTACAGCGAGCGCTCGAAGAACACTGATGGATCTACGGTGCATTGCATGCTCCTCCTGTGCGAACAAGATCGCCACGAAGGCCTGGAGCGCGCGCCTTTTCAAGTGAGCTCGCATCGGTCTATGACTCCCTTTTTGTCCCCGTTGAAGTCGCTTGGCGCGCCGCCGCCAGCACTCGGCCGAGCTGCTGATGAAGATTCGCCAGCGCGTCGTAGCCGAGCGCGACGCGCACGGCGAGCTTGTGGTCCATGCGCTCGGCGCGAGCGACACGGTGGAGCGCAGCGTGATCGCCGGCAAAGGGCACGTTATCGCCCGCACCGCCGGGGGCAGCGTTCGCTTTGTCCCGGTCTGGCGCCTGGGCCGCAAGCCTGCCGCTGGCTGGGTGCCCGGCGCGACAACGCCGCTCAACACACGAGCAACGCCGCCGCGCCACCCAGCTGCGCGGCGCGGCCCCGAAGGCGCCCGCCCGGGACAAACCGACCGCTGCATCGCGCGGCCTGTCCGCGCCGGCGAAGCCGTAGAGAAGATCGTTGCCTTCGCCGCCTTCGAGGGTGTCGTTGTCGAGGTGCCCGTAGAGCCGGTCGTCGCCCGCGCCGCCGGCGAGCGTGTCGCCCTGGCCGGCGGCGAGGTCCACCACCTGCGGGATGAACCACGGGAAGCGCCCGCGGTAGATCGCCGCGTTCGCCGCGTCCTGGAGGATCTCCTCGTGGGCGTCGCGCGGATTGCTGAACTGCTGCACGAGCACGCCGATCGAGGGGTAGGTCTGCGCCGCGCCGTCGCGCAGGTAGGCGTAGAGGGAGTTGTCCGCGTCGTTGCCGGTGATGGCGTTCGCTTCGACGTTGCCCACGCCGTCGATCGCAGCCGGGCCGGTGAGCACCAGGTTCTCGGTCCACTGGTCGAGCGCGAACGACACGCTCGACTCGACCGTGTCGAGCCCGCCCGCGGCGACGAGCCGCGCGTAAGTGGTTTCGCCGGTTATGGGGTCGACGATGATCTCGCGCTCGTAGAAGTCGAGCTGCTCCTCGACGAAATCGCCCTCGTCATCGACGATGAAGCGATCGTCGCCGAAGCCGCCGAACATGGCGTCGGCCCCCGCGCCGCCGTCGAGCCTGTCATTCCCCTCCCCGCCGGAGAGGTCATCAACACCGTCCAGGCCGAGGAGCATGTTGCTGCCCTCGTTCCCCGAGATCACGTTGTCGAGCTCGTTGCCGGTGCCCGTCAGGTCGCCCGCGCCCTGCGCCAGCGCGAGCTCCTCGAGGTTCGCGCCGAGCGTGTAGTCGATCGACGCCTCGGCCGTGTCGAGGCCTTCGCCGGGGTTCTCGATCACCTGATCGAACGCGTCGCCGATCAGATAGAGGTCGTCGCCTAGTCCGCCTACCAGGGAGTCGGCGCCCGCGCCGCCTTCCAGCGTGTCGTCGCCCGCCTCGCCCAGCAGCAGATCGTCGCCCGCGCCGCCGGTGACAATGTCGTCGCCCGCTTTTGCGATTACTACGTCGTCGGATTCGAGCGCGTCGATGCGGTCGGCCATCGCGGTGCCGACGATCACGTCGGCATCGGGCGTGCCGCTCAGGTCGAAGCCCTGGGCGAGCACTTCGGCGAGGGTCAGCGTCCGGTTCTCGAACTGGAAGGTGTCGATGACCGGGTTCGCGAGCGGATCGCCCGGATCGAAGCCCTCGATGTGGATCGCGTCGCCGTTGCCGAACGAGAGCTCGAGCGAGCCCAGGCCGAGCGTGAAGGCGCCCGCGAAATACGGCAGGTTGAGCTGCAGCGTGTTGCCGCCCGAATCGGAGATCGTGTCGGCTCCGAAGCCCAGGCCATAGACATAGATGTCGCGGTCGGCCCCGCCCGAAAGGAGGTCCGTGCCCGGGCCGCCGGAGATGACGTCCTCGCCCGCGCCGCCTTCCAGAACGTCATCGCCGAGCTCGCCGAAGAGGCGATCGGCCCCTTCGCCGCCATCGAGGGCGTCGTTCCCATCCCCGCCCTGCAGCTCGTCCAAACCGCCGCCCCCGGAGAGCACGTCGTCGCCGGCATCGGCCTGGAGAAGATCGTCGCCCTCGCCGCCGTCGAGCGAATCCGCACCCGCGCCGCCGGAGATCTGGTCCGCGCCCTCGTCGCCGGCGAGCTGATCGTCGCCCCCCATGCCGAACAGGCGATCGTCGCCCGCGCCCCCGTCGAGCACATCGGCGCCGTCGCCCGCGTCCGCCACCACGCCATCGCCCGCAAGCTCGTCGTTGCCTTCCCCGCCGGCAAGAAAGTCCGCGCCCGCCTGGCCGATCAGCACATCGTCGTCGGCGCCGCCCTCGAGGGTGTCGTCGCCGAAGCCGCCCTGGATCTGGTCCTCGCCCGCATCGCCGAGCAGAGTGTCATCGCCGCCTTCACCGAAGAGCTGATCGTCGCCCGCGCCGCCATCGATGAAATCGGCCATGCCGCTCGCGTCGTCGGTGCCGGTGTCGCCAACCAGTTGGTCGTCGCCCGCGCCGCCGAGCAGCGTGTCCTCGCCCTCCATCCCGAAGGCGGTATCGATTCCGTCGCCTCCGTCGAGGTAGTCGTCGCCGCCGTAGCCCTGAAGGAGGTCGTCGCCCGCCTCGCCGTAGAGCTCATCGGCTCCCTGCTCCGCGAGCGCCGTGTCGTCGGAATCGCTGAAGAGCTGGTCGTCGCCCTCGCCGCCGTAGAGCTGGTCCGAGCCCGCCGCGCCGATCAGGATGTCGTCGCCCGCCTCGCCGTCCAGATAGTCGTCGCCGCCCGCCACGGTTCCGCCGTCGCCCTGCAGCTCGTCGTCGCCGCCGCCGCCGAAGAGCGCGTCGTTGCCCCCGACGCCGAAGAGCCGGTCGTCGCCTTCGCCGCCGTCGAGGAAGTCGCCGCCTTGCGCTCCGGGCTCGTCCGGATCGTCGCCCGTGAGCACGTCCGCACCCTCGCCGCCGAGGAGCGTGTCCGCGCCCCCTTCGCCGAAGAGCGTGTCCGCCCCCGCCTCGCCGAACACCACGTCCTCGCCCGCGCCCGCGAGGACATCGTCGTCGCCGCCGCCGGCGTGGATGCGGTCGTCGCCCGTGCCCTCGGAGACTAGCGTCGCGCCGTTCACCGTGTAGTTCACGATATTGCCGGCGATCGTCTTCGTGACCGCCCAGTTGGCGTCGAACGCGTCGTAGAAGGCGTCTCCCCGGATGTAGTCCGCGCCGCCGCCGCCAGCGAGCACGTTATCGCCGCCGCCGCCCGCGATGAAGTCCGAGCGCGAAGAGCCGATCTCGAGGTCGGATCCGTCCATCCCCTGCAGGTAGTCCCCGCGCGCGGTGCTTCCCGCCTCGAGCGCGCCCAGCGCGACCGCGTCGGCGAGCGCGATCTTGTCCTCGCCGTAGAGCTCGTCGTCCCCGCCCATGCCGTAGACGATGTCGTCGCCCGAGCTGCCCTCGAGAACGTCGTTCCCGGTCACTCCGCCCGCCACGTCGCCGCGGATGACATCGTGCCCGGCGCCGCCCTTCACCTGGTCGTCGCCCGCTTCGGCGTTCAACTGATCGTCGCCCTCGCCGCCGTCGATCACGTCGTTGCCCGCGCCGGCATTAACGGTATCCTCGCCCGTGCCGGCGTCGATCACGTCGTCGCCGCCACGGAACGCATTCACGAAATCACTGCCGCCGCCCGGCGCGATGAAGTCGCTCCCGGCGCTGTCGTTCAGCGTGTCCGCCCGATCCGGCGCCGCGTTCGGCGTCGTCACGACGTTTCCCAAGTCGTCGAACGCGAACTGCACCCCGTCCGCGCTCGGGTCCGCATCCAGCGGCTCGAGATCGCCCAGGATGTCGCGCGTGGTGGCCGGCGTGGTACCCGGTTGTGGCTCCTCGCGGGCGTCAAGCGAAAGCGTGATGGTATGAGATACAGGGGTGCCGGTCGTGTCACCGGGCGCTGGCTGCAGCGTCGCAGTCAGCTCGATGTTCTGGTCGGCATCAATATCGCCGTCTTGAAGAACGGCAAACGTGACCGTGTTCTGGCCTTCCGGAACTGCGATTTCTACTTGGGCGTTAGTAAATGGCACTACGTCACTGCCAAACACTCCCTTGATGAAACCGATCGCGCCATTGACCGCGATTTTCAGGGTTTCCCCCGCTTGCGCTGCGGTGTTAAGGGCAATCGTGTAGGTCTTACTCAGCCCCTCCTTAATCGTGCTCACTACGCCCGTAGCGACCTCATGAGCGAACTCCGCAAATCCGTTCTTGTTTCTGCCTTCCGTTACCTCGATCTTGGCTTGCCGGCGAAGGTCAACGGCTAGATCATTGTTTACGAAGTTCTTCAGTGTGATCGTGTCGCCCGAACCGCCAACACCCTCCCCTGAAATGACGAGGTCCTTTCCCTGCTTCTTGAACTCGATACGTTGGGCTTCGTCGCGCCACGTTCCGGGCAACAGGGACGCTGTCCCTCCCGCGGGTACTATGCCGTTGATGACTATGCGGCCGAGTCCATCGGAGTCGTGGATGGTGTCTGCCGCATCCCCGGCACCATAGACATATATGTCGTTCCCCAATCCGCCAACTAGGACGTCGTTGCCGCCGCCCCCTGCGAGCGAATCGTCCACTGGACCGCCCCAGAGCAGTTCAGCGTCTTGATTTCCCGCAACGGCAAGTCGGCCGCCGTCTGCTTGGCCTAGCTGGACATACCAAGTCGCCGTTGTTGGCAGTCTCGCAGTCGGCGAAAGCGAGAACGCAGCTTCACCGCGTTCGGTGTCCGTCGCGAGGATCACGCCGAGTTTGTTCTGATATCCCTTGATTCTCTTTAGATCACCGCCGGAAACTTGGCCTATTTCGAAGCTCACACCTCCAGAAACAGTCTGAAAAAATGGACCCGCAAGCAGGTTATCCGAAGCCTCATTAAACCGCTGAAGCAGAATTTGAATGAGCCCATCAAGACGTGCCCGCTCCACAGCTAATGCCGAACGTCCAGCGAGCACGTTGGCCTCTTCAGCGAAGCGGTTCAGCCCATTCGGTGTCGCCGCTGACGGGTCGAATTGAAACTCGAGAAGGCGTTGCAGCAGGTCCTTTCCCGTGTCGCTTGCCAGAGGCCGCGAAAACAGCTTTTGATCCGCCAGATAACTCAGTAGCTGCGGCAACGAAATGGACGCGTCTGCAAGCGCCGCTGATTCGAGAGCCGCGACATGGAGCTGCATCGAATGCCGCCCGACAGCACTGAGCTCGGTGTTTCCTAGGTCGATTGGGTCAAGCGGCCATCTGACGAGCGTATTGCTTTGATTCCGCAATCTCTCAACCGCCTCACCCACGACTGCGTGGCCTTCAATTTGCTGCTCTCGGCCCGCTCGGAGACTCGCAAAAACGCCGATCGTTGGAGCGTTGGCCGTTTGATCAAGCGCAGAGTCGATAAAGCCCGCCTGAGCGATCTCATTCCTGAGTGCTTTAGCGCCCGAGAGTCTTGCCGCCATCTCAAAAGGTGCTGGCGCGAACACGACGGACGGGCGATCGAAATAAACTGACATCAAGCCAGCCAAGCCACCGCCTAGGGAATGGCCGGTGAAGGAGATCGATACAGGAGCTGGTTCTTCCGCAAAGGCCGCTTTAACCCGTTGGTACAAGAGGGCTGCTTCTTTGAGCTGCTTGTCCACCCATCCAAAGAAGGCGAGATCCGCGTTCGTAAACCAATCCTGAATGCCATCAGCCGAGAAAGGGTCTGGATTCGTACCCTGGAACGCAATGACGATCTCGCTTCCTTTTCGGAAAACCTCCGCGGAAAACCCGGACGGACTCGGTGTCGCCGGCAACCCGAAAAGCGTACGGTCGACGTTTGTCCAGTTGGCACTCGGTAGAACAGGCTGGTTGGCATCGCCGCGTATGTCGAGATACGCGGCGTCTGCGAGTAAAGCGTATTCCGTCGTTGTAATAGTCATCGCATACCTCTCAACATATTCACTTTCCTGTCACAGGAGCAGAAGGTCGGACTATCTGCCTGATCGTGTTGATTGTCCCAGGCTGAGAATCAAGCTCTTGCTTCAACTTCGGATCAACGTGAACGCCCGACCGCGCGCTTCGGTCAATGAAGAGCCCGTATGTATTGCCCAGCAAGTTCGGCTGGACTGCGGGAGGAAGTTCTGACAACGAAATGCGCTTCCAGTCATCCTTTTCCCATATGAACGCAACATGAGCTTCACCACGAAGAACATTCCACTCGCGTCGGCCTGCACCGGTAGCCACCCGGCAAACCAGATAAAGAGCGTTCGACTGAAAATCCAACACCAGAGGTTTAAGAGTTCCGTGCCAAACCACCTTTTGATTTATTGGCGCCGGAATTTCTGCACTGATACTCGACCTCTGAAACAGCCAGCCGGTTCGGAAGCCGGCGCCTGCGTCTGTCACCTGGCGGTATTCCTCATGCCGCTTAACGGCCAGCATTCGGCCATCCGACAAGCGCACTTCCTCCGTCCACTCGACCTTCTTCGAGTTGGAACAGGCTCCTGCTACAGGAAGTGCCAGCAATAGGAGAAATATAAAAGCGCGGCGCATTGCTGATGTAACCGTGTTCGCCGCCAAGGACCGATTGGAATTCGCCATGGAATAACTGGTCAATTCGACGCTGAAGCTCATAGCCTATTTGTCCTTCTCCTGTCTCGAAGCACTAGCCTGCCGCGCCGCTGCCAGCACACGCCCGAGCTACTGATGCAGATTTGCTAATGCCTCGTAGCTTAAAGCTACTCGAGCGATCGACCGCGGAGGCGGATACCAAGCTGAGCGGGCTTGGCGGCGGGTTGCTCGGTTTCCTTCTTGCCTTTGGGATCTGCCATGGATGCTCCGCTAGGTGTTCGGGGTTGGTTTCGGGCCGAAGTGCAGCGCGTGGTCGATCTGCAGGCCGCGCGGCACGGCGTGGGCGATGAAGAGGATGGTGGCCTTGCCCTTCAGCTGGTTGATGGTCTGGGCGAGGCTTTCTGCGGTCTTGGTGTCGAGGTTGCTCGTCGCCTCGTCGAAGATCAGGACCTTCGGCTGCTTGAGCAGGGCGCGCGCGATGGCGAGGCGCTGCTTCTGGCCGCCGGAGAGGCCGACGCCGTGCTCGCCGAGGGGCGTCTGGTAGCCCTGCGGCAGCTTTTCGATGGTGTCGTGGATTTCCGCGGCCTTGCAGGCGGCGACGATATCGTCGAAGTCCGCGTGGGGGTTGGCCATGGCGACGTTGTCGTACACGCTGCCGGAGAAGAGCAGCGTCTCCTGGGGCACGATGCCGTAGGTCTGGCGTAGCTCGTTCGCCGACAGGTGATTCACCTGTATCGAGTCGATCAGGATGCGCCCGTCGCTCGCCGGGTAGAAGCCGAGCAGCAGCTTGGCGAGGGTGCTCTTGCCGCTGCCCGAGGCGCCGCTCACCAGCACGAGCTCGCCCGGCTTGATGGCGAAGGTGAGGTTGCGGAAGAGGTAGGGGTGGCGCTCGCTGTAGCGGAAGGCGAGGCCGTGGAGCTCGATCGCGCCGGCGCCGCCAGGAGCGCGCGCGGGGGCGAGCGAATACGGCTCGGCGGGCGCGTTCATGATGTCGCCGAGGCGCTGCACGGCGATGTTCGCTTGCTGGAACTCCTGCCACAGGCCGGCGATGCGCAGCATCGGCTGCGCCATGCGCGCGGCGAACATCTGGAAGGCGACCAGCATGCCGATGGTGAAGCCGTCGCCGCGCATCACGAGCAGCGCGCCCGCGACCAGGATGGCGAGCGTCATGAGCTGCTCGAGGGCGTTGGCGACCACGTTGTAGCTGTTGGCGAGGCTGCGCGTGCCGAAGCTCGCCGCGAGGTAGGCCGAGAGGTAGTCGCCGTAGCGGCGCTCGAGCACCGGCTCGAGCTGCAGCGACTTCACGGTCTCGACGCCCGAGACGTACTCGGTGACGAACGCCTGGTTGCGCGCGCCGAGCAGGAACTGGCGGTTCAGCCTTTCGCGCAGTAACGGCGTCACCAGGACGCTGATCGTCGCCAGAAGCAAAACTATGCCGAGCGCGATGAGCGAGAGCTGCCAGCTGTAGACGAACATCACCGCCAGGATCACCACCAGGAACGGCAGGTCGAGCACGAAGGAAATCGCGGCGCCGGTGATGAACTCGCGGATCGTCTCGACGCCCTGCAGCCGAGCCACGGTGGTCCCGGTCGGGCGGTGGTCGAAGTAGGGCAGCAGCAGGCGGAACAGATGCGCGAACACCTGCGTCGCGAGCACCGCGTCGACGCGGTTTCCCGTATGCAGCACCAGGTATTGGCGCATCCAGGTCATCGCGGCGTTGAAGACGAGGAAGATGCCGAGGCCGGCCGCGATGGCGATCAGAGTACTTTGCGTGTGGTGCACCACCACCTTGTCGATCACCACTTGCGTGAAGAGCGGCGTGGCGAGGCCGACGATCTGGATGGCGAGGGAAGCGAGCAGCACGTCGCGCCAGATGCCGCGGTGGCGGGCGAGCTCGGGGACGAACCAGCGGAAGCCGAAAGCGTGCTTTGGCGCATCCGGGTCTTCGGGCGCGGGCAGCGCCGGCGCGGCGAGGAGCACGGTCTCTTCGAAGCGCGCGGCGAAGTCGGCGAGCCGCAGCGTGCGCGGCGCTTCCTCGCCGGCGAGCAGGTAAAGCAGCCCTTCGCGATCGGCGCGCACGAGCAGCGCAGGCGTCGGTGGCGCCGGGTCGTTCGCCGGCGCACCGGCTGCACGCACGAACCCGAGGCAGGGGAGCGGCAGGCTGTCGAGCGCGTCGGCACGCGCGCCGGCGAGACCGGCTTTCAATCCGCATGCCTGCGCGGCGCGCAGCAAGGTGGCCAGGTCGTAGGGCGGCGGGAACTGCCTGAGGACCAGATCGGGATCGAACGGCACGCGGTGCAGCCGGCAAAGGCTGGCCAGCGCCCAGATGAAGCCGTCGGTCAGTACGGCATCGCGTGCGACAGGCCGCGCCGCCTGCGCGTCCATGGATTCCCCCTTGGACGACAAGCTAAACCTAATATGAGCGGCGAGGAATCCCCCGCCGGTTCTAGAACCGGAGTTCTAGCCCAGCGTCAGGCCGAGGCGCGCCGCGGCGATCACCGCTTCCGCGCGGGTCGAGACCCCGAGCGCCATGAACACCGCGTGGGCGTGCTGCTTCACGGTGTTCGGCGCGATCGCGAGCTCCGCCGAGATGCGCTCGTTGTTGTAACCCTTGAGGATCAGGCGCAGCACGTCCTTCTGGCGCCCGGTCAGATCGAGGCCGGCGCGCCGGCGCCGCGGCGCGATATCGACGGCATCGAGCGCCTCCGGCGGCACATAGGTGCCGCCCGCCGCCACCAGCTTGAATGCGGCGATCATCACTTCCGGCCGGGAAGTCTTCGGGATGTAGCCCACCGCGCCCGCATCGAGCGCGCCGAGGATCGATTCGCGGTCGCAGGTGCCCGAGAGGACGATGAGCGGCAGCCGCGGAAACTCCATGCGGAAGCGCGTCACGGCATCCAGGCCATCGCACCCCGGCAGGCCGAGGTCGAGCAGCACCAGGTCGGGCGGCACCGAGCCGCCCGCGCGCGCGAGGCCGGCCTCCAGCGTCGCTTCGGTAGCCACCGTGATCTCGCCCAGCGCCTTGCGCAGCACCGCCGGCAGGATTTCGTGCACCAGCGGGTGATCGTCGATGATCAGCGCGCGCATGGCGCTATCGTAGCGCCAAGGCACGGCCAGTTCTAGAACCGGGAACGCAACTAAGGACGCCTGGATAAACGCCGGACAGTTTCTAACAAGCACACACCGGCGCTGACTGCCACGTTCAGGCTGCGGACCGCGCCGCGCGTGGGGATGCGCACCAGGAGATCGCAGCTCTCGCGCGTCAGGCGGCGCATGCCCTCGCCCTCGGCGCCGAGCACCCATGCAATGGATTCCGGAAGATCGGCGTCGTAGAGCGAGGTCTGCGCCCGCTCGTCCGCGCCGACGATCCAGATGTTCCGCTCCTTGAGCTCGGCCAGCGTACGCGCGAGGTTGGTCACCATGAGATACGGCGTCGCCTCGGCAGCGCCGCTGGCGACCTTCGAGACTGCCGGAGTAATGCCCGCAGCGCGGTCGCGCGGTGCGATTACCGCATGGGCCCCAGCGGCGTTCGCCACGCGCAGGCAGGCACCCAGGTTGTGCGGATCCGTGACGCCGTCGAGCACCAGAAGCAGGGGCTTCTCGATCGGGTCGAGCAACTCGTCCAGGCTCTCAGCCAGGTTCTTGAGTTCGACCCTGGCGACGACACCCTGGTGCCGCCCGCCGCCGTAGAAGCCGTCGAGGCGCTTCGTCGGCACCCGCATCAGGCGCACGCCCGCGCGCTCGGCGATTGAAATCAAGTCCTTGCCGCGCGCGTCATTGCGCGTCTCGTCGAGAAAAATCTCGACCACCGATTTCGGATCGGCGCGCAGGCGTGCCAGAACGGCGTGAAAACCGAACACGACCCGCGGCTCCTTCTCGCGCTTCATACCGGGACGAAATCGATCTTGCGCGTCTCGAGGTCGACGCGCACCAACTTGACCGTCATGCGGTCGGCGAGACGGAAGCGCTTCTTGGTCCGGTCGCCGAGCAGCATGTGGCGCGCGGCGTCGTACTGGAAGTAGTCGCGGCCGAGCTCGGAGATGTGCACCAGGCCGTCGACAAAGTAGTCATCAAGGGTGACGAACAGGCCGAAGGGCACCACGCCGGTGATGCTGCCGGAGAAGGTGCCGCCGACGTGGTCGCGCATGTAGTAGCACTTGAGCCAGTTCTCGACGTCGCGGCTGGCCTCGTCGGCGCGCCGCTCGGTGTCGGAGCAGTGCCGGCCGAGCGCCTCCCAGTCGGCTTCGGAATACTTGTGGCCCGCCAGCGCGGCCTTGATCGCCCGGTGCACCAGCAGGTCCGGATAGCGGCGGATCGGCGAGGTGAAGTGCACGTAGGCGTCGAAGGCGAGGCCGAAGTGCCCCACGTTGCTCGGGCTGTAGACCGCCTGCTTGAGCGAGCGCAGCAGGATGGTCTGCAGCAGGCCGAAGTCGGGGCGCTTGCGGATGCGCTCGAGCAGCGCGGCGTAGTCCTTGGGCCGCGGCACCTCGCCGCCGGGCAGCTGCAGGCCGAGCTCGGCGAGGAACTCGCGCAGCGCCGCCACCCGGTCGGCGGCGGGAACGTCGTGCACGCGGTAGAGCACCGGCTGCCCGCGCTCGGCGAGGAAGCTTCCGGCGCACACGTTGGCGGCGAGCATGCACTCCTCGATGATGCGGTGCGCGTCGTTGCGCGCCTCGGGAACGATCTTCTCGATCTTGCCGCGCTCGTCGAACAGCATGCGCGTTTCGAGGGTGTCGAAGTCGATCGCGCCGCGCCGGCTGCGCTCGGCGTACAGCGCGTGGAACAAGTCGTACAGGACCGCCAGGTGTTCGGCGGCCTTCTTGCCCGAAAGCTGGTTCCAAACCTCGGTGTAGGTGAGCCGGGCGCGCGAGCGGAAGACCGCGGCGTAGACCTCGTAGCGCGCGACCTCGCCCTGCGGCGTGATCGCCATCTCGCACGCCATGGCGAGGCGCTCGACGTTCGGGTTGAGCGAGCACAGCCCGTTGGAGAGCTTCTCCGGCAGCATCGGGATCACGCGGCGCGGGAAGTACACCGAGGTGCCGCGCTCGCGCGCATCGGCGTCGAGCGCGTCGCCCGGGCGCACGTAGTGGCTCACGTCGGCGATCGCCACCCAAAGGCGCCAGCCCTTGCCTTCGCGCCGCGCGTACACCGCGTCGTCGAAGTCCTTCGCGGTCTCGCCGTCGATGGTCACGAACTGCAAGTCCCGCAGATCCTTGCGGCCTTGAACGTCTTCAACCCTATCGGGCAGGGCACGCGCCTGCGCCAGCGCTTTCTTCGAAAATTCGTGCGGCAAGTCGAACTTGCGCAGCGCGATCTCGATCTCCATGCCCGGATCGGCGTGGTGGCCGAGCACCTCGACGACGCGGCCAATCGGCTGCGCGTGCTTGGCGGGCTGCGCCACCAGATCGACGGTGACGACCTGGCCGGGCTTGGCCTTTCCCGCCTCGGCGCTCGGCACCAGGATGTCGTGCGCGATGCGCCGGTCCTCGGGCGCGAGAAACAGCACGCCGTGCTCGGCGTGCAGGCGGCCGACGATGCGCTGGTTCGCGCGCTCGAGCACTTCGACGATCTCGCCGAGCGGCCGGCCGCGATGATCGCGGCCGGTGACGCGGACCGCCGCGCGGTCGCGGTGCATGAGCTGGCGCATCTCATTCGGGGCCAGCAAGATCGGCGTCCCGCCCTCGTCGGGCACGAGAAAGCCGTGGCCGTCGGGATGGCCCTCGACGCGCCCGGAGACGAGCGCGATGCGCTTCGCGACGAGCAGCGCGCCGGCGCGGTTCTGCACCACTTCGCCCGCACGCTCGAGCTCGAAAAGCGCCTGCTGCAATGCGCGGCGCGGGATGCGCAGGCGCGCCGCGAGCTCTTCTTTCTCGAGCGGCGCCGCCGCGCGGTTCAGCGCCTGCAGCACCTCGCTGCGAAAGTCGCTGTGTTCGGCGCGATTGCGTCGGCGGAGCGCGGTTCTTTTGCCTTTTTTCTTTGACACTTCAGAGGCCTGAAACTAAAATCGCGCCTCCCCTGCCGAGGTGGCGGAATTGGTAGACGCACTAGGTTCAGGTCCTAGCGGTGGCAACACTGTGGGGGTTCGAGTCCCTTCCTCGGCACCAGATTCGCATCCTGCAACGTCCAAGCAAGTCCGCATAGTACCCTAGGTTCCCTCTGTAAACGGCCCTGAAGCGGTCCAGAGCCGTGTGGGGGTATCCGTAGACAGCCGGGGGTATTTGGGGGTATTTTTTGAGCCATATACCCCCGGTCTGTCGGGAGATACCCCCAATGCCCCTTACCGATACCGCAATCAAGAATGCCAAGCCCGCGGCGCAATCCTACAAGCTCGCCGATGGGGAAGGTATGTATCTCCTCGTGCAGCCGAGCGGGGGAAAGTATTGGCGGCTGAAGTACCGCTACGCCGGAAAAGAAAAACTGCTCGCGCTCGGCGTGTATCCCGAGATCAAGCTGCAGGCCGCACGCAAGCGCCGCATGGAAGCCCGCGAACTGCTCGCGCACGGCACGGACCCCGGAGCGGAGCGCAAAGGCGAGAAGCGGGCCGCGCGGCTGCTCGCGAAGAACACTTTCGAGGCGATAGGGCTGGAATGGCACGAGAACCAGCGCGGCAATTGGTCGAAAGCGCACGCTGGCGCCGTCATGACTCGACTCAAGCGCGAACTGTTCCCGGCGCTCGGCCCGCGCCCCATCGCCGAAATAGACGCATCCGAACTGCTCGGCGTGCTGCGGGGTATCGAGCGGCGCGATGCCCTCGAAGTCGTGGCCAAGTGCCGCGTCATCGCCGGCCAGGTCTTTCGATACGCCGTCGCGAGCGGGCGCGCGAAGCACGATCCCTCGCGCGACCTGAAAGGCGCGCTCAAGACACGCGAGAAGCAGCACTACGCCCGGCTCTCCGAAGCGGACCTGCCCGAGTTCCTTGCCAAGCTCGACGGCTACGACGGCAACACGCTTACCAGGCTGGCCATGAAGCTGCTGGTGTTGACCTTCGTTCGCACGGGCGAGCTGCGCGCGGCGAAGTGGCCCGAATTCGACCTCGACAAGCGCGAGTGGCGGATTCCCGCCGAACGTATGAAGTCCCGCGCCGAGCACCTTGTCCCGCTATCGACGCACGCGCTTGCGGCGCTAAAGCAATTGCACGAGATCACCGGCGGGCGCGAACACGTTTTCCCGAACGAACACCATCCCCTCAAGCCCATGAGCGAGAACACCATCCTTTTCGCGCTCTACCGCATGGGTTATCGCGGGCGCGCGACCGGACACGGCTTCCGCGCGACGGCCTCGACGATCCTGAACGAGCAGGGATGGGATGCCGACGTGATCGAGCGGCAACTGGCGCACAAGGAAGCGAACAAGGTCCGCGCTGCCTACCACCATTCAGAGTATCTCGCCCAACGCAGGAAGATGATGCAGGCGTGGGCGGACTATCTGGATTCGCGAAAGAGCGGCGCCGATGTGATCCCGTTGCGGCGATCCGGTTGACGCCCCTGGAAGTCCTTGGCTCCCGGTGGCATTGTTTGCTATGATCCGCTCACTACTACCCCGGTGGCTCCGCTGCCGGGCGCGGGGCCTCTTCGGAGGCCCTTGCTTTTTCGGGGGATGAAAGACATGGCGAAAGGCCCCTACCGCACCATCGTCTATGTGGACGGCTTCAATTTCTACTACGGTGCGGTCCGGGGCACGCCATGGAAGTGGCTCGATCTGGAGGAGTTCTTCCGGAAAGCGCTCGGACGGCAGAACACGCTGGTGAAGGTCAAGTATTTCACCGCCCGCATCCAGCCTTCGCCCAACGACCCCACCGTTCAAGACCGGCAGGACGCCTACCTGCGCGCCCTAAAGGCCCACTGCCCGCTTGTCGAGTTGTACTACGGGCATTTCCTGCGCCACCGGATTTCCATGGAGCACGCCAATCCGCCGCCGCCCTCGGTCAAGGTGTGGAAGAACGAGGAAAAAGGCTCGGACGTGAACCTGGCCCTGCACGTCCTGAACGACGCCTGGCAAAACGCCTACGATTGCGCCGTCATCGTCTCCAACGATTCCGACCTGGCGGAGTCCTTGCGCCTGGTGAAAGCCCAGCATCGCAAGGTCGTCGGACTGGTAACGCCCGGCGCGCCGACTCGCAAAACGTCGCGCCAACTCAGGCAATACGCGGATTTCGTGAAACCGATTCGCGCGTGGATGTTGAAGTCGAGCCAGCTACCCGACCCGATTCCGGGAACGACCATTCACAAGCCGGCGAACTGGTAAAGCTTTGCGGGGAGCCCCCTTGGGGGCGGACGGGCAGCGTGGCTGCCGAGGCGGGAACGAGCAACGCAGTTGCGAGCCGCCGCAGGCAGACGCGCCGGGTGGGCGGGGGGACCACACGCCACCTTGCGCGCGAGCGCCTGACCAGACCAACGCACTGGCGCGCAAGCGCGAGTGCGCCAATCAGGCTGTTGAGCAACGTGCGCGCAGCGGACGTTGCGGAAGCTGGACTGGGGCGCAAGACATAACCGGCCATTGGGCAAACCCACAGGGCGCGGAGGCGAAGCCGCAGCGGCGCGCGCACCAAGCAAACCTTGTTTGCGACTGCGCGCGCTTTGCCCAATGCGCGGTTATGTTAAATCGCTTGCGATTTACCCCAGGCCAGCGTTCGTGCCACGGGCGCGCGAGCGCCCCTGACTGGTGTTGCTCGCCCGGCGCATCCGACGAAGCCGTGGGCCGGCTTTATGGCCGACGGCGCAGGCGGCGGGCAGCACGCACCCAGGCCCGGACAGCGCAGAAGCCGGCGGTGCCGGGACAGCGGTTGCCGAACGCGCAAAGCCAGTGCGCGGCCTTTGGCGCTCTGGCGCGGTGAAGCACGCGATGCGGTAGCCGCCTGCGAGCCGCGAGGGCTTGATGCGCAGCATGAAGCCCGCAGTGGCGAAGCGGCGGCGGGTTTGCACGGACGGCGCCAAACGAAGCCACCGAGCCAGGGCGCGGCTTTATGCGCGCTGGCGGCGGTCGAATCCGCGACGACGTAGCCCGGCGCGACGCTTGCGCCGTTGAAACTGCAAGCGGCGTGACGGGCGGGCCATGGGTAAGATCGCGAGTTCCATCAACGTGGCGCAACAAGATCGCTCAGCGCCACAACCGATTGCGGATCAAAATCTGTCTGGTTGATCCGGGCGTACCGCCAGGCCTTCCCGGTCGCGGCGCTGACGCGTGCACACCAGTTCTTCAGCGCGTCATCCTTTGCTGCCGTGCCCTCCCACACGCGTCCCTTGGTCTCGATGATCCAGTTCACCTCGCCGGCCTTGGTCTTCTGCACCACCACCCAGTCCGGGTGATAAAAGCCGATGGCGCCGCTCGGCTTGAGGTAATCGACGCGGAATTGCGTGCCGGACTCACCCTGCTCGGTCGTGCCGAGGGAGGCGAACCGGAGGACGTCGCCGGCCTTCTTGTCCAGGAACTCGGCGAAACGGCGCTCGAAGTCGTTGTAGGTGGCGACGAAGTTGAAAACGGTCTTCCTGGCCTCGAGCGGCGGGAGGTTGCGGCGCCAACTGAAGGGTTTCGTCTCTGAAAGGCGAAAGTCGGCCTTGTCGAACTCGATGGCGCGTCGGTCGATCGTGAGCTCGGCGATCTTGCGGGCGAGGTACTTGGCGATCCCCTCCTGCAGCTCGAGCCGCGAGAGGTGGGAGCGCAGGGCTTTGTCTTCGAGGCTGACCGCCTTGCCGAAGCAACGGGTCGCGATGTAATCACGCACTGCGGGGTAAAGCTCGGCGAACCGGTTCGGCAACTTTGCCCGGTCGATGACCTTGTTGGTGATGCTAGCCAGCAGCTGCTGAGCGGGCGGCAGCTCGCCCGCTGCGACATCGGCCTGATGAACCTCCGTTTCCGTGGTCGCAAACTCTAACTTCAGCGTGAGCCGGAACGGTTCTGCGAGGTCCGTTTGCTCGTAGATCGCGTCGAGCGATTCGACCTTCAGCTCGGACAACTTGCGGATGTCGTGCACAAGGCTGGGTTTAGTGATCGGGATCGCGATGTCATACGCGATCCGCTCCTGCACGGGGTAGATGTTCACCGGCAGCGGCGGATCGGTCTTCGTGCTGGTGACGCCCACGCCTTCCGCTTCGAGCTGGGTGCGGAGCACGTGGAGCAGATTGCGGGTGCCGAGCACCTCCAGCGTCTGAGTGCGGTCCGGGCTTACCTGGGTCATGAGGCGCAAGCCGCGCCCGATGACCTGCTCCGGCAGGATTTCGGCCCTGGCTGTGAAGGGGCGCAGCCCGAGGACGACGGTCACGTTTCGCACGTCCCAGCCCTCGCGCAGCATCATCACGCTGACGATCGCCTTAACCCTGCTCTCGGCCTTGTCGATGTCGCGAGCCGCCTCGCGCGCCTTATCGAGGTCTTTCTTGGTGATTTCGCCCGCGGCGTCGGTGTGGATGACCAGGACCTCGGCTTCCTTGAAGCCGAACTCCTTCGTCTTCCACAGGTATTCGCCAATCGCGTCAGCGTAGACATTCTTCTCGGCCATGATGAAGAGCACCGGCCGGGTGCGGAGCTGCTTGTAGACCTTATGGTGCTCCTTCCAGCGCTGCACTGCCGCCCGCAGCCAGTAGCCGTACTTCTCGCCGATGTTCTCCGCGGTGACACCGTCGGGATCGTCTTTGGGCTGCTTGGGGTCGTCCTCCTTGGTGACGATCAGCGGCGCCTTGACGATGCGATCCTCCACCGCTTGGGCGAGCGGGTAGTCGCACACCGTCCAGGGGAAGTACATGCCGTTCTGGTCCTTGGGCGTGGCCGAGAAGTCGAGCCAAAGGGCGAGGCCCTTGGGCAGCGCGCGGTGGATCGCGAGGAGGGACTGGCTCCACTGGAGCTCCTCGTCGTGGACGTGGTGCGCCTCGTCGTTCATCACCACGAGGTCCTTGAGCGACTTCACCCGCTCCAGCACCGAGCGCTGCCCCGAGGCGGCGAGGTCCTGCGCGGGCTTCTTGCCGAGCAGGGCCTCGATGGCGTTCTGCGGCGTCCACTCCTGATCGCGCGACTCATAGAGCTGCTGGACGTTCGTGAGAAACAGGTTGCCGGAAGGGTCGGGCTCCGCGGCCTCGCCGCGCAGGATCACTTTCTGTCCGAATGCGCCGCGCCACTCCGGCGGGATCAAGGGCAGCTCGTAGAAAATGCGGTTGGCGGCGAAGTCCTTCTCGAGCCGCTGATACACGATCACGTTCGGCGCGACGACCAGGAAGTTCGTCGACAGCTCCGATCTTGGCACCCGCTGCTTGTGGAAGCGGGCCCAGACGATGGCCATCGCGATCACCCACGTCTTGCCCGAGCCCGTGGCCATCTTGAAGGCGAAGCGCCGCAGATCCTCGGGCGGGAGGTCCTGGACCCCCTCGGCGTCGAGCTCCGGCACGTACCGGCGAAGCTGCCGCCGGCCATCCATCGTGGTCTGGAACACGATGTTGTCGGTGACTAGGTCCTTCTTGAACTTTGTCGCGTGCGCCTGAATGAGCTTCTGCGTGTCGCGCTGGCCGGCGATCTCCACCAGCCACAGCAGCGTCTCGATCGCTTCGCGCTGACAGAAGTAGTAGCGGAAGGGCACGCCGAAGCCGGGGACCTCGTGGTCCTCGTCGAACCAATACTCGAAGAGCCGCCGCGTGACCTCGGACGCGCCCTCGTAGCCGCCTTGCCGCCAGGCATCCACCGCCGCGCGGATCCTCGGCACCAGCAGCAGCCGGCTCGGGCGTCGGCCGGACTCGTCCACCCGCCACCCCGTGGCCTCCTTGTCGTCCTTGACGAGATACGAGGTGGGCTTCTCCCACGGCCGCCGGCCAGGGATCTCCGGCAGGTCCTTGTCGTAGGCGATGACGGCCTTCGCCATGGCTACTTCACCTCCACGTCGAAGGCCTGCGACGTGTCATTGCCGAAGATGTCGATCACCTTGACGAGGATGCGGTACTTGCCGGGCTTCTCGTAGGCGTGCGCGTCGGAGCCGAGCGGGAGCTTGCGCTCCTTGCGCGTGCGGTAGGCCACCCAGCCCTGCATGAAGGTATCGTTCCGGAAGTCCCAGTCCACCGCCCAGTAGTCGATGTAGTCCGACCACTTCTTCACCTTGCTACGCACCTCCTCGGGGATCAGCTCGGTGTTGGAGATCACGAAGTCTTTGAGCGCCACCTGCGCGGTCAGCTTCTTCGGCTGCTTGATCTCGGCCTCGAGGTACGCCAGCTCGAAGAAGCGCACGTCGCCCTTGGCGGCGGCCTGCTGCTCCATCACCTCGCGCGGGATCTGCAGGAGCAGGAGCTTCACGCCCTTCTTTTTAGCCGCCTCGACCATCAGGTCGTAGAGGCCCATCTCCCACTCCCAGCCGAGCACGTGCAGCTCGCCCTGCTTGAGCTTCGTGTCAAGGACAGCCCAGATTTCCCCAGTTGTGTAAATTGAATCTTCCCCACCTGGTTCATGATTCGGTTGTTTCTTCGGCGCGCACCAGGCCAGCCTTCAGTTTTTCCTTGAGCCGGTAGGAGT